>Ga0307517_10000287_pt1 | contig 87112 bp, 96 predicted proteins | sample 23_EM_MG_FD_194515 | JGI IMG/M metagenome (GOLD analysis project Ga0307517, IMG submission 194515) | Populus trichocarpa ectomycorrhiza microbial communities from riparian zone in the Pacific Northwest, United States - 23_EM | ecosystem: Host-associated > Plants > Roots > Unclassified | place...
TTGAGTACAGTAGATTATTTTAGTAGAGGAGGCACACGACTCTACTGATGCATGATGTGGCGTTTTCTCTTTTCCGGCGATCAATCTTTTTTTAGAGCAGACCATGATGCATGATGGACGAGTGCTCTAAAAGGCGAAAAGATAAAAGAAACATGAATAAAAAGAAATGATGTGTCACAAACGAATCCCAACGGCAGCCAATACACAGCCTTTATTGTCGTCTACTAATATTTAAAGAACCGTGACTGTGATAGACTGGTTGTTGTAATTTAACAACCTAGTACGACATTTAGATCATGCTTCCATGAAAAGGGCGATGTGAATCTTACGCAAGAGATCTATAACGGTCTACCTCGTTTGCAAAACCCTCATAAACCTTCGGTGTTGTGATCACTTCAAAGCACTCGATAATGTTCCATGAGCAATTATTGTAGCGCTGAAATTTTCAGGAGGCTGTGAGCACCCTCTGCCCGAGAGTAATTAAGTCAGTGCCAATCGGCAGCTCTTGCTTGTAACCGCGAAGGATGTTTCAAAAGTCAAGGGAATGCCATCAAAACAGCGAAAAGACACTGAGCACACCGACTCAGTAATATGCCATGGAAAGCATACGTGATTCCGCCTATGCATGCGAGACACCTCTAATCTCCTCCCTCAATTGGCTGGTCAAAATATAGGAGATAGACGCTCCTGAGTCCCACAAACACTGAAATAGCTGAAATTTTGAGTCGTCATAATTGCCGATTATTCTGATGGTGGCACGTACATATAAACAGAAGACAGTCCATCATTGGACCGTGAGGCCACTGCATAAGGCGATGGGTCCATTCGGAAAGGAGACTTTTGCAAGTTCCAGTAGTGTAGAACAACTGTAGAATATCTTTTTGGCCATGGATGATGGCTCAGGCTGGGCCTTTGTATACTGGCGATCGCAAGCACGACTTTATACGTAGGTCCATTTCTGATCCTCCACGCACCATTCTGATTGTCCTTTAACGCCCTCTTGATGCTCTGGAACTTGGTTTTGGGGAGGGTGTTTCATCCTTATTATCCCACATTGTTGACAGAGGGTTTGGTAGGTTTCGCAGGAGATTACGCCATTCTCAATAGAATCGGTTGAAGCTATCTGCTCAACCCAGGTCTTCTATCCTGGAAATCCAAACCATTTCGCAAGGAGCCTGTGTTGTTCCCGGCTGTATGGCAATGCACTTTCCCGTTTCACATCGAGATCCAGATTTCCATGCTCGCATCCTTGAATATGGTGCAGCCAGGCAACTACCTCTCGAAGGCGCAAAAATGATCGGAGGTGGTCTTCTCTCTCTTCTTGCGTGGTCGTTGGTGTACTCATGATACCTTGTATCTCAAGAATCCGTTCAATGCCAGTGCGTATCAGAATGGGATTTTATCTCTCCGCAGGTTATCTTGGAGGATTTCTTATATTTTCATTTCTGCGTCTCCGAGCGAAGCATTGACGAATTTTCAGGCTTAGCATGTGAACGGAAATTATAGTTGCATTGGCGGATGGTTCTATTGGACAGGTGAAGTGCACATTTTAATTCTCAGTTCCTTAGTTTCTCAAGACTGCGAATGGGAAAAGAAAAAAGGGGTTTCATCCCGAACCTGTGTTTCGATGACCTATGTCAATGAGCTCGCGTTCGTAGGACATCAACACGACGAGGAACGTACCGTTCTTATTAATTTTCACGTTCGTGCTACTATCATTGCCGATCTCATTGTATGTCACGATGTTCGTGATGGCAGTGCCGCTACCCATATTGATGCTCTGGGCAATGTGGCCTTGGCTGTTGGCGACTGTGGGCACTGGCTGACCATACACAGGGACTCGGATGTTCATCATGGATTGTTGGTAATAATACCATGCCGCTGCCGGGTTCGGGAAGGGGCATAGGAAGTAGGGCATCTGAGAAGCGATTGGGAATGGGGCGAATTGGTTTACCACCATTATTGGGTATGGCCAATAATAAAGAGGATTGAAAAGGGGAATCATGGGAGTGGGGACGAATGGATGGATGGTGCTGGCGGTGGCCATGGTTTGATTTGGGGAGGTAGGAGTGTTCTCGCCCAGATTATCGACTTGTGGACCTCCTTCCGGAGAGCCGTTAGTGACTTCAGGAGGGGAAGCATGGTTTGGGCGTTGAGTTGGTGTGGGACACATCGATGATCGATGAATATCGTAACAAGGGAAGTTTACACTTGTGCTCTTAGATTGGGGGGGATACGATACGAAATATATAGTGCATCATGCATGCTTGAAGTATGCTTTCTTTTCCGATCAAACCAAGTTGTAGAATCTATATTAAAATCGGGTTCGGATTATCATTTGGAAGATACTTACGTATCCTGATTTGAATATAAGCGGAAGTGGCAACCATTCAAAGTTGCTGAGCGCTGAGGATTCAAGTACAAGCTTGTCTCCCAGCTTAGCATTGGCTTAGCAAGATGTTGGAGAGGCCATGCTTAAATTCAGAATTCAGAATTTCCTCCCTCATTATTGGTCACGGTCATGAAGTGTAACTCGGTATGGAATACTTATGGCGAAGTAAAAAGTCAAAAGTTTTAATTGTCAGTGATCCGATGGATGCTGATAGGCTATAGCAGCAAGACACCAATGCCTCTGACATTAGAGACGGAAGAGACCCCGAGAGACATCGTCAAATTTCTAGCCATTCAAGAATCAACTGAATTACAGTGACTGACTAGTACTGACTCCGCACTCTACAGCACAACTATGTCGGAAAAACCCATTTTTACCGATAGACCTGTCAGTACTCATGTGAACAAATACTTATTTTTGGATTTTTCCGACATGCGCCTGGAATCGTTTGCAATCAGAGTCTAGTTGACACCAACTTGAATTATTTTCCACTCAGAACTCCCCCGTTTGTGGAATCTATGGGGAAGCAAGACGATCAGGAGTCGAAAGCCTCTCACTGTTAGGGAGTGGCATCGGATAGATAACACAGAAACTCGTAACAAAGGGAATTGCATGGAATTAGCATTACAATTGATGGGTCATATTATAAGTGGTATCAGAGTCCTCCATATGAAGTATTATTCCAAGATCATGTAAGAAATCCAAGAGCATCCAAGAACTAGAGGAGGTCATGTATAACCATGTCATACCTATGGGGCATGTGGGCACTAACAGGGAAAACAAAACATCAAGCATCTCGTCGAAAGTATTGTAAGTAAAAACTTACGTCAACATGTTCCTTGCAAAAACAATCTGCGAAAACACTTTCTCTGCTTCGATAACTTCGAACACGCGCAGTCTCTTTCCCGAGGTAGGGCCTGGACTGTTACGGTATCTTTGATGTGAGGTATGCAAGTCTCCATCTCGCATTGCCCAGAGAACACGTCCTGGTGGAAACAGAATGGTACTTTGCATATTAGCTTCCAGTGTTTTGCGCATCGCGATGAACTTTTTTTCACAAGTCATAAGCATAAATGAAAATCCAGCGGGAAAAGAGATATACCCAGTTCATATCTTCTTCATTTCCTTCACCTGCTTTCCAACGCCTGGCTCTTTGGATAACAGCAGACCATCCTTCGTCTGCTTTCCCGCCGTTCGCCTCCGCTTCGCAAAGCCACATTGCAGCATTTCGCAGATCTAGCACTGAGCCAAGGGAAAGCCGTGAGACTATGTCGTGAGAGTAGACAAGGGAAACAATGAGTTTGTCAGAAAGACGGGCGAGGTTGGCGTCTGCCACCGATCTGAACAGGTGAAATCAGAGTTTGAGTTGAGAATCTGAGGGAGGCAGAATACATACGGAGGCGCAAAACAATAGACTTGTACTCGCCGGCCAACTGGTAGGCCGCTTGACCGGACGGTGAGGCATGTTTTTGGATCGGCCCACATCTGCGATTGACTCAGAGTCAGTTTGCCATAATGACTCGAGTAACAGCACAATAACCATACCATTCCAAGGATGCTAGCGACGCCAGCGCCTAAGCTATGCCCACACAGGATTAAATCTATAAAAAATGGATTGCATCCGACATTTCGACTCAGGGTGGTGTTAACATACCATAATCAGGGTTGTTGTACAATGCTTCCAATACTGCAAGATGTACTGGTTTGCCGATTTCTCCCATAGCCCTGGCCAACTTCAGAATACCACCGTGGACTTGGTATTGAGAAGCATCGCTGTCGTCCTCCTTCCCGTCATTTTTGGATATTGATGGAAAAGCGAAAGTTCCCGGTATATGATTTTCTTCATCATCGGATTCGTCAGAGGACGAAGGGAGTGGTTGTGTGCTCGCGGGTTGGAAGGAGTCGGGTTCGCAGGTGAGGTCTACAGCAATTTCGTTAAGAGACATCGTTCCTGTGCGGGAGATAAGCTTGATGAGGAGGTTGTGAGGATCAAATCCTACCTCGGATAACAAGGATAATTTGATTTCGCCCGTGGTCTGTTAGGACCCAGAATCGTGGCATAAGGTGTTCGTTGCCAATCACCTATAGTGTGACCAAAGATCAAAGTTGGTCATCGTTACAGACAAGGTAGAGTTGCGTACTGCTGTGGCTTTCATTTTCCCCTTATTTTCTGTCTGCTTCTTAGCTGCGGAATCACCAAGAGTTGTCGATAGTTCAAATATTTCTCGGTCGTGTTTTCCCAAGATAAGGTCCCACCATGAGTACTCCTTGTTCTCTTCCTGTTCTCCAGTGGCATCTCCTGCAGCTTCGGCCTCCGAGGCCTCAATTGCATTGGCAAGCTTGATCTCCTCGTCCTTCTTCTCTTGTGCCATGATATCTTTAGAGCCACTAAACACCTCGGCTGTACTCTTCTCGATACTAAAGTGAGTCGGAGAAACGCCGAAGAAGAGTAGTGTGGCACCACCGTAGCCTGCAAGGACCATCTTGGACAGTCTGCGTAGGTTGGCTTTGTGTTCTGCTAGCGGGGTTGGGGAGGTGATGAATTCGGGGGGGATACCCGACCGGGCTGCGCGGTTTCGATTTACGGAGAGGGAGGATTTGTTTAGACTTCGGAAGCTGTAGGTGGACGATGCACGCGATCGGGTTGGCACGGGTTCGCCGATGTCAGCTGCGATGATTTGGGGACCTTGTTGACCGGGAAATATCACGTCTGAAGTTACGCGAATGCGGGATCTTGGTAATATATAAATTGACAATAAAAGATAAAATACATGAAAACGCACTTCCGACGCGAAATGCGAGATGATTTTGGAGGCTCCTTGATATCGATTTCGCGAAGATATTTGAACCATTGTTTCTCTTGCCATTCCTGTGTAATGCCCTGCAAAGCACACCATCCGACGATAGCACAGCTGATCTGTGTTAATCCAAACTGTTTTGCTGACATGTCTCCTCCTGACCATTCCCGACGCACGAGATCAATGAATGAGGCCAATGAAAACGATGCATCGCTGCTACCGGGGAATACGACAGAGAGTACGTTGATGGAGCCATGAGCTGCTACGAGAGAGGTTGATGTTATGTATTCGCTCAGATGTATCGGTGCGAGGGTGATTTGTTCTGCAAGGGTGATGACTGTGGAGACAGCTGTTCCAAAGACTGGTCTAGTAACGGTGTAGCCCCCAAAAAAAGTAAAGTCAACGACGGTAGTAGTGACTCCAACCGCTGTGGACGCGATAGTCCTGGCTATTGAGAACTAGTTAAAGAGTGGTCAAATATCTCTTTCTGCACACGAGCTACAAGACCACTAACCCCTATTCTAGTGCCAAACTTGGCTGCTCCGAAACCGACGGAAGATACAAAATGAGCGAGGTCGATGCCCTGCCTGCTGTAGCTATCCCAATTCCTAGCCATGCAGACAATGACAACGGACTCAGAGGACGACACGGATCCCGATGGTATATTAAGACTCACACCACGCACACGTGAATACGAGCGTCAGAAATACAACAATGTGACTCAGCAAGGGAGTTTTCAATTTATCAGCCTCTATATTATTACGATCTGCGAATTCATGAACGCCCAATACCATGATACGAGGGACTTACAGTTTGGTAACTTTTCCTGTTACCGGAGAATGGGCCAAATATAGACTCCACGTGATTGGTCTAGTTTGCAAAAGTTGCGATGCGTTGCTGTATTACTGTAACTAACTGTGTTTGGGAGAAGAGCCAGTGTATTAAGACATGAGCTATCAATACCACAGAGGAGGAGGTCGTAAACGGTACACTAAAGACAGAGGTGAGAATAGCGCACCTGGAGTTTGTTCATTGGTGTCTAAGTCTGACTTCGAACAACTCGTTCAGATGACTTCGATGACCGAAGACCAATTGAAACACCAGACGAGAGGCTGAAGGCTGCTATTGTTTCTTATGGCGAAGTGGTGAGCTTGCGCGGAAGCTTTTTTGTCAAATGAATGTTGCGAAAACTTTAACTACTTTGTGGTCAGGATCCATTGGAGGAACTTGCGCGTCTTGAACAGCAGATAAGGGACCATGTGCCCCGTAGTCTCCCCAACCTGGCAGAGGCATTCCGTATCTCGTGAGCATCTTTCTTTGCATACAACTTACCAACCACCTGAAAATGCTGCAGAGTAACAGAACAACCATACAAAATCCCATATTATGCAACTCTCATTCGTTTACTACATAATAGGAGTCCTGTCGTTCCTGAGGAACACCCTATTGGCCGTCTGATCCTGGAGGAGTTCTGGCGAGGTTTTCAGTCCTACCTTGATAAAGTGGCATGGCGCGAGACGCGACTTTGCGTGAGCCCTACTTTTTGTGTCCAAGAAACTTGAAATAACATCCCCAGATACAATTCTTTGCGCATCTGACTGTAGCAAAAGTAATCTCAGCCGAATCATTGTGTACTTTGTTACGCTCATTCATCGCCGTCTTGGACGAATTTGGGGTGTCCCATGGTCGAGCAAAAAAAGCTGCACTATGTGCAGGAGACGGGCTGATAATTGTAAGTTTACTGTGTCCATAATTCCATTGCTCATTCACGATTCCTTTCTAGGCCGGACATGTACTGAAAGACTATTCACCATCTATCATGGATGAAATAATTAATGCAATTCAAGTATACAATGAGACAACAACACAACAAAAGTGGTTGGTCTGTCCCATTTCTGTAATTTGCACCAAGGACGTTCCTAAAGACAACTGTGCAGAGGTAGGTTTCCGCTTTCTGCTCCATATTCTCTTTACTTAAAATTGTGCATTAGCTCCTTGACGCTCTTATAAGTACTTTGACAAGTTTGAAGGATTCAGAGTTTGAAGGCACAGAAAATTGCATTCCTCAACCATACAAAAATTATACCACTCTCGATTCTTCGTCAGTCGCGCCGTATGATCTTCCTCTGGTTTTGGTGCCTCCCGAAGTGATAGAAATGGAGACACTCTCTAACGACTCAGGAGAAGAAACACAAGTAAAGAAGGAAGAATGGCCAGAATTCTTTGTTCGAGTGTTCCCTAATGATGTAAGTGGATTCATTGAACTACTTTTTTTATTTAACCATGTTTCTCGTAGGTTTCTCCCGACTACTACACCCCACCAGGTTATGTCACCCGAATGGTTTTGTTGGACACCATCGAAGTCTTTGAAGTCAATCGAAAAGAGTGTGCGCGTCTATTGCTCGAGTATCCCAAGTGGACTGTACCAGGAACTTTCAAGCCAAAGCCCGGAGTACCAGTCACGACAGAACCTATTCCAACAAAAGATTGGCAGTTGGAAAGCACCGTCATCGAAGTGTGTGACATCTCTATCCTTCTTGTTTTTACTGACATATCACTCTGTTCATGACAGACTGTTTTGGGAGCATACTTTGTGTTGCCAGAATCGACAACAAAACCGATGTACTATATTGGTTTGATTGCGGAGCTATGTAAGCTTTCACCGTCTACTATTGGTCCTGCGGTTGGCAAGTCAATTCGGAAATTGTACAATTCTTTTTCGGATGGGCTGGACGTTGAAGCTGGGAGGAGATTTGCAGAGTGGTTCGCAGTCCATATGAGTAACTTTGGTTTCCAATGGGTTTGGAAGGAATGGTATGTAGTTTTTGGTCTCTTTACTCTACTTTGGATTTATGGGATACTGACGGGTTTGCGTTGTAGGGTACCAGATCTTGTTCTCACCGTTCAACACCCGAAAAGGGCTTTTATGCGCAGGGCTATTGAATTTGAGATTCGGTTGGCGTATCATGATAGAATTTTGAAGACCCTGCCGGAGTCCATGCAGGACCAAAATGCGTATGTCATTTCTGAACAAGCACCAGGTCCTGCCTACGAGTATGAGGATCCAAGTGGGTTCTGTTCCATTCTCTCGCCCCTTGAATGCAAGGTCATTGACGGCCATTGTTTGTAGCAAATCAATACCATGATGCTGCTCAAGCTGTCTTGAATCTCCTCCGTGGAAGAGCGAGAGTTGAGGATGTCATCGCACATCTCGAATCCCTCAAAAGCACGTTGGAAGCCTCTGAAGAAGGTATCAACGTTGATTCTCTCATCCGGTCTATCGTCGTCCACTCCCTTCTTCACATCGGCGCTCGCTCATTCTCCCATTTCCTGAACGCCATCGAGCGATACCTCCCTCTCCTACGAAACCTTGCTAACGGCAGCATATCCAGCAGCACAAGCGGCGCATCTGCCGATGCACGGGCCGACATCCTCAACAACGCCGCTTCTTTCTGGCGACACAATCGGCAAATGGTGGGGATTGTGTTTGATAAATTCATGCAATACCAGATTGTGGATCCACCAGATGTGGTTGTGTGGACATTCATGAATGGTGTTGAGGTAGGGCAGTTTGAGGAGAGGGGTGGACCGATGAATTTGAGTGCGTTTGAGTGGGATATTCTAAGGGCTGCGTTGGATAAGGCCAACGGAAGGGTAACACTTGCTAGGAAGAAGGTCGTCACTTTGAGGAAAGAGGACGATGATGCAAGGGCAAAGACCAAGGCGGGTAATGAGAATATGGAAGTTGATGCCGAAGCAAAAGGTGATTTTCTTTAAATCATTGACATATTCCTCTGTTGTTCTGAAGCTGCATTTTGATCTCGCAGAACCAGAGACTCCAGTGTCTGACAATCCGGCACTGACCACCTCGTTGAAGGCGTACACGAGCCTTACCAAAGAACAGAAAACAGTTCTGGCAAGAACCTTGGACGGGTTTATTTCTTGTCTCGCACCAGTGGCAGGAACTCCTGATGCGAATCCCCGCGCTCGTACGGTCATCTCTGAGGAAGCATGGAACCATCGTGCTAGTTGGGGGCGGGATGAATGGAATGCATGGGAAACTTGGTGCTGGTATCGACATTTTTGCAGACTTGTGAGTTCCGATTTTGATTTTTTTTTGTCGAAGTTGGGCCGTTCTCATTTGCTTTACGCGTGCTGTTATTTTCGCAGTACTCTCCGTACCTCCGCATCTATGCGAATACTCTGGACGCTGTCTCGTTTTCCAAGTTCAATGGCAGCGACGATCCTGCGATTGCTGTATTGAAAATGATCTGGAACATTGCCACTGGTCTCGACGCTTAAGCACTTAGGTGTTGCTTATCTGGCAAGTTCCTTTATTGCAAAGATTATCGCTTTGCGTTGTCGTTTGTAGCCGAAATAACTCAGGACGATATTACCAATAGACAGAAATTGGTTTTCTTGTTATCATCGTACAGGCGAAGCTTGACACAAGGGGTAATGAAATTTTCAGACCAGTAATTTAATTATAGAAAGTGAGTTGAAGAAATTTGAATACATACGATTATGTTTACTGGGATAGTAAACGCTGTTCCAGGGTCCACGAAGCTTCAAGACGACAGCGAGCCGCCATGACGAGTCATCCTGAAAATTAATTCTTAGATATCTTCTATTCCTGGCATACAAAGCGGTAGAAAATGACTTCGACTACGACCCAGTCTCCATCCGGGCTGCGAGGAACCCAAACCTCTCGTTCTCATCACTGTCCTCAAAGAGGGCATGCGGCTCAAAGAACATCATGGGACATTTGACCTTTCCCTGATTAACCAAAACTTCTCTGCCAACACCTACATATCTGGTGCCCTCCGTTGTCTCTACAATTCCCCGCTTGTCGCAGCGATCGAGGCCGCCTTCCACAAAACGTTGCTATTCTGTTGGTGGCTGGTGCTGACCCCAACGGTATTCAGCTCCAAGACCTGGACGAATACTCGGTGCTCTTTATACGGGGGCGTACAATAAACGCAACTTCTGCCAATGTCCATTGAGAGCCAAAGTCACGGCCAAAATTGTTGGCGAAGACACTGTCCCATAAACGGCACCTCAAAGAAGTTGCCGTTCGTCGGAAAGTTTTCTCGAGATTTTGGTCGGAGCATGAGCTCGCGCTTGAGATAGCAGCCAGCATCGGTGATGTCCAGTTGTTTGACCAGGTGCGCGATGCTGGCCAGGACGAGTCTTGGTGGGTTATCGATCCAACTCCCCACGAATTGCCAGATACGGAAGAATAACATGCTCGAGCACATGTTGGCTCTCGATACTCCCCGAGCATTCTTCCCCTCGCCGCCACCTCGGGAAAGAAATGCTGGTAGACAAGCTTAGGCAACGCTTTGGAAGAATCGACCAGTGTCGGACTGTGAAAGAGACATGACCTCGTCGTGATACTTAAAGACAGGCAGGCGGACGAGCCATAGAACCCTAAGGAGAGGTCAAGAGCGAGCAGTTTGGACACGTAGATTGATCCTACACAAACAGCAATGTAAATTTCAAGGCGATTTTCAGTGGCACCGACGAGAACTCGAAAGCGCTTATACTGCAAACTAGAAACAAGTTATACCAACAACTGTCAGGTTTGATATTATCCGCCCAACCATCGGAAAGTGAAACGACAGGTCGTGTTTTCCTGCTTGGATTTGCACACAGATTTTGTTGTAGTCCTTTAATTTCTCGAACATGTGTATGGACAGACCGCCTTTGTGTTGCAATACGAGAAAACGTCAAGCGAAATCATTTAAATTTGGTTTCGAAGTGGGTGATGATGGAACTGTCGCCTTTGTAAAGTTTAAACTGTCTCAGGCTGTTGGTACCACACAGCTACCATACTTATAGTATCCTTCTCAAAAGTGCAGCTGACGCATGCACATTATTACTTGGTTCCCCATGTCGTTGCAGCGTTGTGCCAGATGAATGAATGAATGTTAAACTAGCTATGATACATTTTGACCCAAAAATGCCGTCTCCGTGTATTACGATGGGCAATGTTACGACCAACCAAAAAAGAAAAAAAAAGAAAAAATTGCAACTCTACACATGTAACCCTTTGGAGGAAAAAAAAAATCTTCACAGAAAACCAATAGAAACGGATAGAACGCCTGAACATGATATTTTCCTAATAAATGACCGATCGGAGTGAATGGACAGACAAATCGTTCCTAGTTGGACGCCTGGCAGTTGGGTGACTGGGACTTCACCCGGGAGAAGAATAAATGAACAGCAAATATAATAATGCTGGCAACTTTGAGGAAGGCGGGCCAGACAACGGCAAAAATGAGCCCGATGACCGACAAAGTTGCCCAGAACCGTCATGGAGGCGGTGGATTCACGGCTGTCGGCACTATAAGGCTCAGTCAGATTGGACCAGATTTGATATGCTTACCAGTGGTAGAACCGTTTTCTCGTGTTTTGACGGACTCGACCACGCTTGACAACGGGGTTACATCACTCGAAAACCCTGTGGTATGATATCCAGCCCGCGTCCTGGATCGTGAATTGGAACGCTGAGAAAGACCTCCCTGTGATGCTTTTAACCTATCTATAACGGGAGTTAACAAACGCTGTCGATCTGGAAAACACCCACCATCTACAAAAAATGAGGAATAATACAAGGAATCAAGATTAAAACTCACTATCACTCTCAGCAGAACTGGACAGCACAAATGACGGTTTGCCTTCCGCAGGAGATGAATCAGTGGGACCAAAGGGGTAAGTAGACATGATTGGCGAAGGCATTGTATTCAGCCCGCTAGAACCAGGGTGCAAACCTGGTATCGGCCCGGCGGACGAGGCAAGAGCCAATGCAGCAGCGTTTTCATCTATCGTACTCGGCGATCGGACGGCTTGAATGGGTGTCGCCCGTCCTTTTGGAGGCACATGCAACCTGTCTGCGATATTCTTTGCTTGTTGAACTTGACCAGATGCTATCGACCGAACAGCTTCTGGTCGGATGTCGGCCCACATCTGAAGCGCTTTGATGGACCCCCACTCTATGATTTTATTGTTCAGCCACAGCAAAGAAACAGGCTTCGTCAGGAAGTCATTGCAACCTGCGGCTAGGGCGGCCACACGATCACTCTGAAGAGATGATGCTGTAAGGGCAACAATGATGACAGAAGAACGATAAGGAGAATTAAGATTCTTAGTCTCAAATGAACTGGATGAAGCAGCGGAGACCTCTGAGGGTGTTTGTCCTTCAAGAGAGGGGGATATGGGTGGGTAACCAGCCTCCGAAGTGATCTTTTCCAGTCGTCGAATCTCTTTCGTGGCTTGAATTCCATCCATGATCGGCATTTGGATATCCATCTAAAGGTCTGTGAATTGGGAGGAAATTTCGAAACATGGGAAGGCTGCTCTCACCAAGATGAGATGAAACCCTCCTGACTGCCACTTTTGTACGGCTTCTTGACCATTACTCGCAAGGTCATACTTGATATTTTTCCTTCTCATAAAAGTCGAAAGAATAGTTTGGTTGATGGGGTTATCTGCAGGCGACTTAATCAAAATCACGATGACACAACATTAATGCCATACCGTCGACTATCAACACACTTATCGGAGGTACGACGTTAGCGTCGCCCGTTGAAGATATTTTTCCCTTCTGTTTGGATGGGGATGCTGTGATCTTGGCATCCTTGGTGTCAGCACTGAAAGGCTTTTTATATGAGCTTCGCTTAGTAGGGCTGTTACTGCTCCCTTCACCAGGTCCGACCGTTTGGGACACCTGGGTTCCGCGGTTGTCCCTGGAAGGTGAAGGGGTAGATGGATAGATTTGTTGGCTATCCAATGAAGTTGTAATGATTTTCACTGGAGAAGGTACCACTATCTGAGGGCCAGAAGATGGAGATGGAGAAGGTTCCCGAACATCAGGAACAGAAATGTCAGGAGGGGGAGGAGTGGTTTTTGCTGAAGTGGTTTTCTGAGGTCCCGCGAAAAGATACGAGAAACTCATGGTATCTTCGTTGTTAGGGCTTGTAACCACTCGAGACATCGATTGTCTTCTGGGTGGTGTCGGCCCTGCTTGAATCCTCTCTTTCTCGATGTTATTGCTTGAGGGGCTTCTGGAACCGTTTTTACCTCTCGGATGGAAATAGATACCAGCCGTTTGGCCATCGGGACTTTGAATAACTACGCCTGATGATGGGGAGTTGCCCAATTTTTGTGCAGTTGCGGAAAAATACTCTACATTGTCTGGAAGGGCGAGAGGAGAGGGGGGCAGAGCTGAAGTTATCAACACTCCCGGACCTTCCAATGACTTTATTGATCGTTCGGAATTGGTGCGTGAGCCAATGGGACGCGTTGAGGTCTTGCCTAAAGGAGTCTGAATCTCAGCGGAATTTCCTTGACTGCTAGGAATGGTCGCCTGATTTGATTTCTCACCAGTAGGCGAGGTGGTGATGGGAGCCGAACCAATTTGCATTGGAACGCCACCTGGACTTGGAGACGTAGCGATGGGTATAAAGAATGGGTCCATTGTAGGCTTCGTAATCGATGTGTGCAGGGCTGTCAGAAACCTCCGAGGTCCAGCAGGTTTAGGAATAATCATGACTTCAGGCAGGGGAATTGCCATGCTCGCATATAACACTAGGATGGATTGCACGACGTCTTTCACGAGCTTGTAATTGGATAAGCTAGTAAAATGCAGAATAACAACCGCTGTAAGAGGTCGTAAACTGTTAAGGCGGGTGATTTGCTGAGAAGATCGCGGACGGTGATTCGCTTGAAGCGAAGGCTTTTTCCGAGGGTTGACATTCGGGGCGTTGATTGGGTTCCCGCAACGCAAAGCATGGAGCCGGTCTTTAAGCACGTCGACGTCGTCATCGATGAAGATAAGTTCCGGGGAGTCTAATCGTAGTTCTGCTCGAGCAGGATCGATGGAGAGAGGGGTTGAGTTCTGGGTGATATCCTGTGCCGACTGGTCTGTTGAACCATCGACTTCGCCACCTGGGGATACATGGGTAACATCCATTCCCCAAGCGGTGAGGTAGCTGGTGAGATGATGAGCGAACGACCCTTTCACACTGGCATACAAGGTGACTCGTTTTCGTTTTAGAGTTTCTCCAAAAGACGAAAGCTGTTCCAAAGTCGGCTCAATAGGCTGGTTCTGACCACGAGAACATAGTGGTGTCGCTGGAGGAGTTACCATCTTGTCCAACACAAGATCAAATTCACAAGTGCGGCCATATGAGAAGAATTCTGGGGGCGGCAAGTCCGACTTTAAGGTACCACCAATCTGTCGAAGAATACGCCGAAAGAGGAGGGTTGAGAAATGGGGTTTAGGTCGTAATTCATCAGGGGATGCTGGGGGAAGGTCGATTTCAGAGGTGGCGAATCTATGAGATATCCGAATTGTGACGCGTATGGCAGCATTCTGATCGACAGGCGCAGTGAGTTCATCCTGCGATGTAGGAAATGGATTCGAAGAAATCGGCATGGCGCCGACTAAGAGACCGAGCTCTATTGAATCGCCCCTTTCTGTTGTATTCAAGATTTGGCGAACAATCTAAGGAGAAAGATCAGCGGGAGATTCACTGAGAAGGAGAGGCGCTTACATGAGATAGTGCAAAAGATGTGCCACTCTCGTCTCCCAAAACACAAACGTGTTTGACCCCAACTTCTCCGTGATAAATGACCAAATCCACACCAGCTTGAGCAGCAGCACCACTCAACGCATCTCCAAGGCACTGCAACAACTCCCCGACGTCAAACTCGTTATGCTGCCTCGTGTGGCATTCACTGGCCGATTCAGATTCTTCAGATTGAGAACCATCACAGAATGATGACATATTGGCAGAGATATAGTTGATATTCTTCATGGCAGTGAACATCGCAGACATGGACGAAGTGGGCACCGAAAGGGCACAAGCTGAGAATTGCTCCTTAGCAGGATCCAGAACCTGGGGAGGCGATATCTGAAGCATGGTCTGAATGACCAGCTGAATCAAATCTGCCAACTCAACAGAAACTTCATCCACCCGGGATGGCCGTACTGCTGAAATATGAGGGGCTGAATGTTGAGGGATTAATGGACCGGGCCTATGCGGATTTTGCAACTGGCTGAGCTGTGAAGGAAGAGGCATGGAAAGTGTCCTGGACATTTGTGGGCTTGTTCTTTCCAAATTAGAATTCGTAGTGAGGTTGGGTTTACCAGTGGGCAGTGGGCAGCCCTCTCCAACCATGGTCGCCACAACGTCCTGTAATTCCTTGCTGTCCTTCGGCTTAACGGTGTTGATCGAGAAACTGAGACCTTCCTCCTCTGTCGAACGGATGACACCATTCTGACGGGGTTCTGGGGTATTGGATGCAACATTAAGCCCGTTACTGTGAGAAAGATCGAGGGAGACACCCTCTTCGATGACGCGGCCTTTGCCTTCAGCAGTCAAGCGCAGCGCCGGGAGCGTCAGCATCGACTTCTGGGAAAAGACGAATTACAGCTTGTCGTGCAACCAGGATGCTGTAGAATCCTCGTGTTCGTGCTTGTGTTCGTCGGTAATGGTAGTCAGTGTATGTGAAGCAGGACTAGCTTCAATATTGAACCGTTCAAAGCAGTACAAACAACCCATTCGGAAATTGGAATTAGATCTTCGGATGCAAGTGACTTGTATTGCTCAGAGAAATATATGTATCACAATTAATTAGACAGCTCCATACTCAAGGAATGGCTCGTAAAATGCAGCATCGACTCCCACATCAATTCAATACATCAATTCGACATCACCCTGCAGAGCATTCGAGATTCAGAATTAAAATTAACAAAAAACATTGAATAGAAATACAAACCTCGGCAACCAAATCCATATCGTGATAGCTGATTCTCTTCCCCGCAGCTGCTCTAGGGTCTTCCTTGGCATCAGGAGGAGGTGGAGGAGCTGCACCCATCGATTGACTTCCCGACCTGTTAGGTCTCTTGGTTCCACTCCCGCTGGTGAGTGCACTGTCCAGCGCCGCGGGTCTGGGTTTAGGAGGTAGACCAACTCCTGTTGGAAGAGAAGAAGCATCATTTGAAGTAAAACCACCAATTCGTTCACTCAATCGCCTGCCAGAACCGCCTTCGTCCCGTCTCGATGAGGCAGAAGAAGAATAACCACCAGGATGGCCCCCGTCCCAGTAGCCATTATGATAAGGGGGAAAACCAGGTGGATAGGGCCCTGGTGGACCATAGTAACCGCCACGCCCATAATCACCACCTTGAAAGGAGGGAGCCTGAATACCAAAAGCCTGAGGTGGCAACTGGGTGCTATTTCCAGTGGCAGGCGGGGGAGGATGAGCGAAAGGCTGAATACGATGAGGATCCAATGCAAAGTTGTTGAAGTACGGCAGCTATAATTTCAACAGCAAAGTCAGCGTTTGTCTTAAATATGTTTGCTGCAAGCATTACTTCGTCAAGTTGCTTAACGAGGTCTGGATGCTTGTTTGCAATGTGTTTCTCAACGAAAGACGTGGCCTTGAACAGTTTCTGGCAAGTCTTACATCTGAACTTGCCTTCATCTTCTTGCTTGACATATGGCTCAACTGCCTTGGTTAACTCCCTTTGAAGGATATTAGTCGTCTTCAGTAAAACAAATAGGAACATTCGTACTCCTCGTAACTCTTCCCGCCATAATCGCGAGGATCAACATCATCACGGTTGATCAAAACCGCAATCTTCATATCCAACGATTCGAGCCACCTCTCATCTGTAAAGAGCGTGCTTAGCGCCAAAACCCAGACAAACTGCAATCCTAAACATACCATTCCTCTTCCAATCGCGACCCTCGATCCTCTTGCCATCTTTATCCTTGCTTTTACTCTTCTCTTCGGTATCTCCTTCACCCATCGGCTTGTCTTCTTCGTCCCTGTTGGCCCTTTCTTTCTCGGCCTCAGTCGCTTTAATCTCGTCAATCATGACCCTCGAGAGCGGTTTCCTGACATGTTTCACGCATTTCCGTTGGAGTTCTTCAAGATGATCCGTCACGACAGCGCAGTAATAACATGTGTGGAATGCAGCCCTCAGATACGCGAGGTACAGGTCAAGAGATACTACAACCTAATGAGAGCGGTCAATATCACACTGTGCACGCAACTTAAAATATGGCTAACCTTTTTTGCATGATAGGCCTTTTCGTCGTTTACATCAATTAAACCCTGATCCTTCATATCCGCCATGACTTTCTCGATTCTCCTTTCCACTGCATCCACACCCCTCTCCTTTGGTTCGGGGTCATCATCTTCTGGAGAATCCATCGTGGCATCACCATTACTTTCTGAAGAGGCATGTGCATCTCCATTTGCCTTTTCAGACGGAACTGGATTGAAAGCACGGAGTGTGGCTGCCTCCCCTTCCAAAGTAGAGGCGAGAATCTTAGCATTCTCTAAGTCCTTCTCCAACCTCTCAGGTCGACTGGCAACCTCAGGTGCAGACCTGATTTTTGTGGTGAAAGGACGTGTATTATGGGTGACATGCAACTTAAATCCTTCGATCTGTGTGGATTCAATATTGAACACTTCGTCAAGCGGGAAAACGGAATAAATAAATTCACCTTCTTCTCGGAAAGTTCAGCAAGAACAGCATTCATATCTGAATCTTCCCCGAATCTAATCCAGCCAGCTCTGTAATAATTGCGCTTTTGCAGAGGGTCCCCAAGTGCAACATACTTGAAGCCCGAAATTTTGGTAAGGAACTTTTGAACGGTCAGCGATACAACAATGCAGCTCGATCGGATATCCTACCTCCTCTAATTTGACTCGCCCGATATCAGGGGGAATGGTCCTAATCATGACTTGGTTACCCTCTGGGGGCACAGACATCTCTTCGCCACGATTGATGTTCTTCTTGTCATATAAACCCCTCCCGTTCGTGTCAGCACGAGCTGGTTCATCGTCGTCACCCTCAACATTGTCCTGCATATCGTCAGAGGCAGGTTTGGGTTCATCCCCCGTGGCAGCACTGCCGTCAATATTTGCAGCTTCGCCTGTATCCTTCGCTGGAGAAGGTGCTGATTCAGGCTCATCGAAGTTCGGGTCGAATTTCCCCAACTCTAGTTCATGAAAGAAGGCGTTGAGCCGTCCTTTCCATCCTTCTTTCCTTACGCGAAGGCGTAGATTTTCAAAGTCAGGAGCCGGGTCATATTTTTCAAGAAACCACGGTGACTTCCTATGATGATCAAACATCGTTTGAAGCTACAATACGAGATGGCACGGTTTAGCACACTTGGTCTTACAATGATCAAGAACAGGGCACCGAAAAAAACCCAACAACATAGGAACGACAATGTAGAAGGGATGCTGACCTGAGTAGCAGCAAATTCCTTTTTGTACTTTTCCCACTTCGCCTTGATACCATTACGGGGCTTGGACCCATCGCCGGCTTCCTGTTCAGCAGCCTTGTCAGCAGCGTCTTCTTCCGCTGCCTGGTCTGGAAAGGTGTGTCTAAACCATTCGGCATATTGTTTCAAAGTAGCTGGAAAATCGAAAGTACGAGGATCAGGGGGAGCTCTTCGCGAGGGAGGGTAACCCCCAGCATAACGACGTGGAGACGTTGAATATCCGTAGCGAGAATGCGCGTCTAATAAAGACAATGAGTCACAAGCCCAATATCAAAATAAATGTTATAAAGTCAAACCGTAATCGTCACCGAAGCGAGGCCGCGGGTCGTACCGCTCCCTGTCGTAGGGGGACATCGATCGTCGGCGCTTTCTGCCAGCTAAGAACAGGAGGCACCATCAGCTTCCGTCAAAGCAGCAGGAGAATAGGCTCACTTTCTTCTACTGGCGGACTCTTACTCCTGCCACGCCTCCCATAATCATAGAGCCGGTCTCGCTCGTACGGCCAGCGTTCACGGTCATACTCCCAGTCTCTGAGTCCATCCGGATATGAATCGGGGTGAGGTCTACCCGGGGGAAAACTACCTCTTGAAGGACTCCGTGAGCGAGAACGACGCGGTGGGGGAGGATATGAAGACCAAGAAGACATGTTCGAGAGTAAAAGAACTGAGGAATTAGAAAGAAAGGAATATCACGAACGGCTGCTGATCAGAGCCTGCGAGAGAGAGGTCGAGCATAGTGAAGCACGGACCTCTTGGGGATCACGAAAACAGCGTGCAAGGTTGGCTACAACGACAAGCGCAACGAAGCCTTTGGAACGCTCAACAATGTTTCGTGATGACCACCAATAATGGCGGAGAGCCACTTTCACTGAAATTGGGGCGGAGACTGAAATCAAGTAAATATATTCTGCAAAATACTCTCTGGCACAGGCATCCTAAGTCTTTTACTGCGACTGTCCTCGTCAACCCGTTCGCGAATGCGTTTCTTGGGTTGTGGATTCACTTTCAACTCAAATTCCTCTCCTTTTTCCTTTTTCTGTACCGTTCTTTTATCCAGCACGCGTGCGAGTTCCACATTCTTTAGATATTGCTGTTGTTCTGCCTTGGATTGAGAAAGTTCCACACGGAGTTTCGCCCGATGGATTGCAGCTTCGTGTGCTAGGAATATAAAACATGTCAAATATGATTCCTGCGAGCCAAGAAATACGGCACATACCAACTTGTTCCGTCAACATGTACCATTTAAATTTGGGCAAATATTTCATCGTCCAAATATCATCACGCCATCTCGTCCCTTTCTTGCCTCCAATGGGTTGGGCATTCAGCATTCCAGCAACGCTGCGAGCCACTCTCTTGTCCCTGAATTCAACCCAACCTTCCGTATAGTGTCTCTTCTTCGTGGATGTGTATTTCCGTCTTAAATATGCGCGTTTAGCATCTATGGAATTTCCACTCAGTAATACATCTGTCGGATGCATAATGAATTGCATACCTTCTTGTTGGAGATAGACTCTTCCAACCTCTCCATAGGCACCCATCAAGTGGCGAACCTTGGCGGGCTGCATTCCAGGAGGAATTCTAGAGATATAAACGACCCCAGCACGATCCTGCGCAGCTTTGAAAGCTGCTAATGCCTCGGGAGTCAATGGCTTCAGACTCTTATTATCTCCTATGAAACCGCTATGGTCCATCCCCTCGACAAAACCCTCCTCGTAATCACCTTCATCACCAGAATTTTCGTCGCCCGTGTCCTGTCCAGACTCGACGTTCGTGTCTTTCTTCATGATCGCCAATTGGACAGAAAGCAAAGTAATCACACCGGTCCGGAAGCCGATCCTAACATTTAATGCTGACTCCGAACAAGTTTGCTCCTCCACGACCACAATATGGCCCCTAAACTTTGCGCGTTGTGTAATAAGACGAAAGCCATACTCAAAAGACCAAAAACTGGCCAGCAAATCTGTCGAAATTGCTTCTTCTATGTCTTTGAAACGGAGGTTCACAATACGATAACCCAAGCTAAAATTTTCAAACCTGGGGATAGGGTTGCAATAGGTGCATCCGGAGGCAAAGGTACGCAACTGGTTTCAGAACGAGTATAATTTGTCGGATTCACCCTGGGATTATTAGATTCCACCGTCCTTGCATATGTTATGAAAACACTTAATGAGCGTTATCAATATGGATTAGAGCTCTTCTTGCTTTCAATAGATGAGGGTATCACTGGATATAGAGACGATTCTCTCGAGGCAAGATAAACCCACCCTTATCGCCTCATTGTTGCACTGCTAATTCGCAAGGACAGACCGTAAAACGAAATCAACAGCAGTATGAGATGCCACTTAAGATACTTTCATATGGAGAGCTTTATGGCTGGACCATGGACTCCATCGTATCCCAAGTCGGAAGAAAGAATAATTGTACCTTCTGCGGTGTCTTCCGCAGACAAGCCCTCGATCGCGGAGCTGCGATGTTAAATGTGGATCATATTGTAACGGGCCATAATGCAGACGATATCGCAGAGACAGTATTGATGAATAGTGTGTCACACCCATTGATTCTGATTAATCCTACCTGACAATCATTCGGTAGTTATGCGCGGTGATATTGCGAGGCTTGGACGCTGCACCTCAATATGCACCCAGGGCGAAGATACTATCCGTCGATCAAAGCCTTTCAAGTATGCTTATGAAAAAGAAATTGTGATGTACTCTTTCTTCTGTTGTCTACGATCCTCGTGCGTGAACTCATCTGCATCCGCACCCAGGTATGCATATTTCAAAAAGCTAGATTACTTCTCCACCGAGTGTATCTACTCGCCCGATGCTTATCGCGGACATGCTCGCGCGTTCCTCAAGGATCTCGAAGCTGCAAGGCCTAGTGCTATTATCGACATCATACACTCAGGAGAGGCATTCGAAATTAAAGAAGAAATCAAAGCTGCTCAGAAGGTTCAGCGTGAGTGACACCGCCACACACCCTTTTTAAAAAATCATGAAACTCATGATTTCATTAAATGACACAGAAATATGCCAGCGGTGCGGATATATGTCAAGCAATGTGTTGTGCAAGGCTTGCACGTTGCTGGAGGGCTTAGAACGAGGCAAGGTTTATGCTGGCATAGTAAGTCTCTTCGTTTCCGCTGCTCTTATTCCGTTTATGATCATCCTTGTATTCTCTTATAGACAGATAGAGCAAGGAAGAAACCCGATACAGAAAGTCCTCCCCCAGAAAATATACGGACAATACCTTATTTTAAGCTACCCTCAGGTAACGCAGCAATAGCGATCGAAAGTTTCGAAACCCCTTCGTGAGCACGGAGAGAATGGATCAGAGCTTGACAAGTCTGGATCAGTCGAATTGGTCTCAAAGAAGATCCTTTACCAAGGTCTGGGACGACGGGTCAAGTGCAGTAGTATTATCTCACCGTCATCTTCCTATATTGAGGGATCGGGCCTGGCGTAGTTCCATAACAGACGGTTTGCACCAATGGAGAAAGTGTAGATAAAGAGTAAATTCATTTGTCTTAGGGAAATGACTCTGGTGCATCTTTAAGATCTTGAAATGTGATTACAGCGTCTTCATGCATCTTGTTACAGAAGGAGCACTCTGCGAAAGGCACGTTTTACATGTAACTTTACATTAATAAAACACTGCAAGTCTAACGAACTACACGAACTACGATCATTCCCCCATCCGACAACAAGTCACCATCCACATCCACCAAAACATCAGATGCCTTTTCGAAAGACACGACCCTCCGCCTCCCAAATACTTCTCCGCCTGCTTCCTCAACATGCGGGCGTATTCCGTCCTCCAGAGCAAGTTGCAAAACAGACCCCAAAATCTTCCAGACTTCCTCATCCTCTGATTCAAACACACCTTCCATCAAGGTATAATTCACTTTCCTCCCCATGTATACGTCAATAGGTTCATCTTCATATGATCTTGGGTCTTGCGATGTGATTGTGCTGTTTGAAAGGTTTGAACGAAAATTATAAGAAAGAGTTGAAACTGGATCGTCCAGTGCATTGGCACAAAGTAAAGTCGTGAATTGTCCAACTCCGTGATTTGCAGGGCACCCATTCAGTCTCAACAATCTTTCACTTGCTTCTCGGATCTGCGTGCCCCCCACCAAATCTAGAACTGCATCGAACACATCTCCGTCACCTCGAAGAGTCTCAATGACCCTGACAACCGCAGCCTTCCTATCATCCATTTCCCCATCCCAATTGGCGTAACTGATCCCATCATCATAAATCACCTCGTCCGCTCCCCAGGTCTTCAATCGCTCTTCTATGGCAAACATAAATACATCCGCTTTTGCTTGGGTTGCATTCCAAGGGACACGGGAGAATGGGACATGGACCGATACACGCCAACCTTGCCTTACCAGCATTTGTACGGCCATAGCTCCTACACCGTCGTGCCCTCTCAGTACAAGCGCCCGATGACGTTGCCTATAAGTCGTATTGGGATATCTCCCAACAGGAAATGCATCAATGCATGTTTTAACAGCACGATAGGCGGGAATTCCGGAGAGGGGAAGCAAAGCCAGCTCGTCAAACGTCAAAGGTCCAAGTAAAGGACTTTTTCCTTCTGTATACCGATTGCAAACTGCACCCTCCGTTGGTTTGCCGGGTGGCGGGTCTGGAGTGGGAGTTACATGATCAAGTTGGTAGGGTTCATAGGGTGTCGGAATACGATGTACTTGTCGCCAATCAATAACAATGAATTCAGCCAAGGCGCCACACTAACCCCTTGTCAACGGATTGCAATTTCAAGCTAGAAAGCGACAGTAAGCTCACTTTTCTAATATCAACCAGCCCAACGACCCAATCATCTCTTGCAGCAAAGGATTTCTTAACAACCGATCCTACTCCCAACACCCGCCCAACAAAACTTTGTCCAGGAAAGCACTCAGCTTCAAGTAATTCTGGGGTCATTGGAAGGGAAACTTCTCGTGCTATTCGTTTTCCATTGTACTTTTGCGTCATTTGTTGATCGGATGTCTCTTCTTCTCGTCTTTTTGCCCGTCTCCGATCAGGTAGTATCTCTTGACTGCTTTTAAAATTGTGTACCCCATCAATTACACAACCATGCGACCCCACGACCAATCGCCTGTCATTTTCATCCAAGCCGACTGCCCAAACTTGTATTAGCACACAATTGGGTGGTACAATCACAGGAGGAGCGTGGAACGAAGAAACCCGTAAGCTGGGATCCATGAAATTATTATGTCCATATCTTGATAGTACAACATCCATGGAACGTGACCGTGAATGAGGAGGTGGAACCTCTGCGAAAGGGATCAACGACGCTTGATTTGAGGCTTGTAAATGAGCTCCGATGTCGAAGGAGCGAGATCGGAGATGACGAGGAAATTTTTTTGGTTGATGTGGGCATGTAGTACATGAAGAATCTCGCCCGTGTTTTCTTCGTTTCGACTTTTTCGCTTGTCCAAGGGGCTCCAGCTGAACCCTCTCGCGGTCGTCTTCAATGACTGCATGCATAATCGTATTGCGATCGTCCCCTGCGCAAAGACTGTTGCTGGATGATAAGCTAGAACTGGGTTTCAAGAAATCAGATCGAAGCGAGGAAGGCAGTGGAGAATTTTTCGGATACTTGAAAGGAGAGGCAGAAGGGGGCGACGCGTCCATGAGGGAGACAGAAGAATTTGAAGCCGATTTATCTAACTGTCGTCCCCGCCTGTCCTTTAGACCTAGAAAAGATGCAAATCTTGCCATGACGGAATTCGAATGGATTTCTGGTTGTACTTCCATATTGCCAATCTTGCCAGGCGACCTATCGAAGTCGGCAGTGTTCAAAGACAGGTTTGTAGAAATTGAAGTAGGACTGATCCCAGTCTTCTCCGCAAACCCACGCACGAGGACAGCTTGCCTAACCGTTGCCATCGTATCGACGTTCCGGTAACCCATCTGGCTATTCCAATCCGCAGCTGAAGGGTCATCTTTTCGTCCCTGAGGCGTCGCCATCGACTCTGTTAACATGTTGACTATTGAAGCCTCATCTTCAGCATCGGAGGAGTTGAGATCTTGGGCGAAATTCGGATATATAGGCAATAAAGCAGCAGGGACAGGCTTTGTGAATACTGCTCTTTGAGTAGAGAATGTGTATTGAGTCCGCTGCGGTGGCGGAGACGGCGTAAGGTTGTAAGACGATCCAGGTCCTCTGGTTGGTGTTCGTGAGGTGGCCATCGATTATAGACGTGCAAAGGAAAGAGACTACCCTGGTCCCAGATGGCTGAAACCAAGGGAAGAGATAATTGGTATTCATATCCCTGTTGGCAACAGTCGATATTATATATACCCAGAGAGATGGGTTTCTTTGATCTTGACCACCAAAGAGGTCTACAAGACTCATTTATCCTGTCAAACTAAATATGAATCATGACTTCAATATCCGGAATGTGCGCATTTACCATCGGGTATTTGGGAGTCCGTATGGTGGGTGACGCGAGGCTAGTGTTCTATCTTGGTTAGTATTGCGGTGGAAATAATTCGGGGACGGAATTAGACTGAAAACGCCCACATCGCAAATGTATATTAGAGGTTGATATGAGCCGGAAAGTCAACAGCTTTAGGTCACAACATAAATCGTTTCTGTTCAAAACAGTTTAGCATCTCAACAATCTGAAATAGGACCATGACCATGGAAACGCAGAAATCACGGAGCACTAGAACGAGTCATTTGACACTCACATCCTTAGTATGTCATGATACAGGTGAATTGTCAAAGACAACAGCAAGAAGTAACCATAATGCTAACGCTGCTGATATATCAATGGCGAACTTTGTAAAAGAAAATAGTTCAAGCCTGAGAATCATCAAGCCTCCACTTTGGCTCCGACTAAATTTGATTCTGCCGTGTTACTTTTGGATTATTTCTGGTTGCCGACCCGTCGTGGTGGTATTGGTGGAGATTTTGGTGTTTGACGGCGATGCAGAGGCTATGGGCGGTTGTAGTGGAGGATTTGTAGAGGGCTGACCATATATTACAGATTTTGATCTTGCTAAAGTTATCGGGGAACAGTATAAGCCAAGCAGAAGTTTGAGGCCCGGACGAACCATTAGCAAATGTGCAAAACACACTAATTTCCCTTGCTCGGCGTTGCCGGCACATTGTAAAATTAAATCCATTGTAATAGACAGACACAAAAGTGTCTATTTTTTCTAGTTCTGCACGTCGAGTGGGAAATATTAGAAAGGGTATTACATCGCAGGCATATTGCTCACAACGAGAGCATTGATTCAAGGTTTACGTTTTCAATGGATAAGCAGATTCGACCTCGGAATAGTTTATCTTTTCTGTATCTTCATGAGACTTTGACGAATATAATCAAGGGATAGTCACATTTTATGGTATCCGATCGTCATCCTCATCGTCGGCGTCTGTCCTCGAATGACGGAGAGATTTCTCTCGCTTCTCCAACGCCCTTCTGGCCTGTTTCTCCAGTTCAACCTTTGTGGGCAATGCCTTGGGTGCACGCACAGTGCTCTGTAAAAAGAGCCTCGCCATTCCCCTGCCTATAAAACCCTTTTCCTTCCACTCATTGCTCACATCCCGAAACGCATCTGCCACCTTCCCCATATGCTCCGCCATCTCAAACCGAGGCGGAGCTCGCACTCCTGGTTTAGGGCTAAACAAGAAATCAATCCGGATGTCTCCCCTTTCCAACTCCTTTCTTGCCATCGCCACTTTGTGTTCATAGTCCGCACCACTTGTAAGCCACGTAAGTCTGACTTCTTTCGTGGAGACTTGTCCTTTATTTTTGCGTGCCTTTAGTTCTGCTTTCCGTTCGAGCTTGTTCATTTTATCTTCCAGGTGAGAGAGAACTCGTACAATTGGTGGTGTTCTGGATACGAGACGGACGAGATGGGTGGATTTGTCGAGAGAAGAAAGTATGTGGTTGAGCGAGGCCGAATGAAGCTTGCCATCTGACTCCTGAAGCTGAACGACGTCGAATGGGATGTTGTGGTTGATAGGATATGTCTCCGACTTTTTCGAGAGCTGTCGCACAGAAAGCAATCTAACACTGGTAGGAGTTCGTCTGAGGCGAAGGAAGAACAGCATTGGGATGGTGATGCAACGAGACAAACACTGCGTGTGACCGAGATCAACTCGAACAACAATGAGCAAGCCGACGCTGGTGCAGAGTCTACTTAAAAGACCATCGCAAACGTACAGCACACCATCCCAGCAGCCGAAGGAATATCATTCATCAAAGCAGGAGATGCTGCGCATTGCGGCTCAGGTCGGTCTGGTCATTCACTGTTTGGGTTTCGGTGAATATATGTGCATATAGAGTGACCCATCCTTATCCGAGTACTTCACCCCCAACTCGTCGCCGAGAACGTCCATGACCGCTACTTCCAGGAAACCAAGCAGGCGGTCTCTGGGAGACACTGCTACTGCCGTTCCTTCCACTCGCACACCGGCAGGGTCGTCAGCCCAGAGGGCCATCTATACTCTCTCAACCGGTTCAAGCCTATCATCGACTTCACTCGATGGGCACTCTATCTTCTCGGACTACCTTACCGCTGCAGGCTCAATAGATGAACTGAATTCAACCTATCACAACAGATGGAACGATGACGACGATTTGAAAAAGCAGGCGCCTAGGTCAAAGTCATCAACAACCACAACAAGTATAACGACTACAACGTCGATTGTTCCTGCTAGCGCATACGGAATGGCATCGGCGAAAAGTACAGTGACACCGATCCGATCCGTTACCAAGGGTCCGAATATGTCCACACCTGCGAAATCAACGTTGTCGCCGTCTGTCAAACCCCCAGATGTCAAAGCGTCCTCATCCCCGAACCGAGGGTCGTTGCAACAGGCCAAGGCAAGCACAAAAGAGCCAGAACGACATTCGAAAACAGCACATCCGCATCGTCCATTCAACGCGTTCGCTCCTTTGTCTGATTCCACGTCCACTTCGGTTAGGCAACCACAACCAAATGGAATCCCTCCCAAACACACCCAGAAACCCTCTCCGAGCGCTTCAAAGTCGTCGAGCGCAACAAATGGTCATTCACACCGTGAACTCCCTACCCAACACAAACCTCCATCTTCGCAAACTATCTCTTCATACAACAATCGCCGACATAACAACACATCCAAAATTCAGAATAGTATCATGATGAATTTGTCCGCTCTCATGGAAGAGGATGAAGATGGGGGCGATTCCCCAAGCAAACGACCACCTCTGAGGCACACCGCTGAACGAGGCAGAGAAAAGAAGAGACAGCGAGATCCAACCTCTATTGCTTCTTCATCCTCCTCCGAGTCGGGCACCGTCAGACCGGCACCTAACCCCAAACATCCATCACTCCAGCGTCGCCGTTCCCGTTCACTAGATTCGGTGTCTTCCAGGGCAACTGCTCGCTTTGCCCCACAAACCCTTTCTGCTGAAGTCCAAGCATTAACACTCGCCTCACATGGCGACCTACCTTCCATTGGTACACCAGGCTATACATCGCTCGTCCTTCCACGTGCACCCATACCACTTTCTGATCGGCATACTGGCGGAGGCATATTTGGTCATTTCTCATTCGGGCTGCCAAATTTGAATTGGAACAAGCTCAGTTTAGGTGCTGATGGGAAAGTTGACTTGACTAAGAGCGGGATTGCTCAGACAACGATGGCCAGCGTGGAGGTGGTAAGGGGTTTGTCTTCGAGAGGTGCGATGTTTGGGAGGAGTGGGAGCTGGAAGGTTCTGGGAGCGCTCGGAAGGCGTCCATCAGCAAACGGACGCCCGTCGGGTCCATCTGGCACAGTTGGAGGATCGTCAGACGACTCTTCTATGAAACCCAAGATTTCTGTAGAGGGCACAATCTTAGGATTCACATCGTATCGCGCTCCTCCCTCGTATGTGCCATCGCAAAGTGTGCTAGTGCAGGTTTGGGCGGTAGGAGTAGACGGTGTGGATGGCCGATTAGTTGGGGTTAGGTTTGGGTCCAAAGCCAAAAGCGATTGGGACCACGAAGGCGAAAAGGAACAGGAGGCCGGTGAGGAGACTACAGAAGAAGTCGAAGACCACGATCCCGTAACCAAATCCACAGCCTCGCAAAACTCCACGTCAAAGAATCCTTTTGTGGCACTGGGGAGATCATTGAGTTTAAGTCTGAAACGACCAAAAAAGGATCTGGCCGAAGAACAAATTTCTCAGCTTGGACGATCTTTCTCACTCAAACCCAATAAAAAACCTGATCCAAATTCACTCTCGATGTCTATACCCGTAGCAAATGCCAAACGCATTTCAAATGGCAATGCAACGGCATCTATATCAGGTTCTCCGACATCAACTCCCGAGAAGAAACGTTCCGGTACACAACTGCAACACCAACGATCGAAACACCAGGATCTCTCCACACCATCTCCTCTTGTGACACCTCTTAAACTCCCATCCAAACCCCATAAGCTCAAAGCGAAGGCAAAGGCCGTTCCTATTCCCGGTATCCAGATTCATCTGGAGACGCAAACGCAATCACACTGGCCACCGGCGACGAGTTCAAGCACGAGAGAAAAGCCACCAGTCGGAACTACAGCTCTGAAGGAACGACAATCGACGCTGGCCTCCACTTCGGTCCAAACTAACCAGCCAGGCTCTGCTCCAATTAATCCAAAGTCACCAGCCAAAGCAAAACCTAAACCACGTCTGTTGCCTCGTGCACCCTCTCAACCTCCTGCTCCGAAACCAGCGGAGGTGGGGTTTGTCCCTGGACGAAGTTTTGTAGGAAGAGTCTTGGAAGTTGGGTGGGAGTTGGGAGACGAGGTGATTAGGAAGGGAGAGTGGGTTGTTGGGCTTGTCGACGTTAGAAAGGTGGATCATTTCGTAGCTCTTGTTATACATTTGCTAACCTCGTTGACAGTGTGGTGCTCTTGCGGAATTCATCGTCGTTGATCGGCACCGAATCCATCGTGTGCCGCATCCCAGACAGGTTGTTCCTACTGATAATCCAAACGCTGCTCCTACACCTTTATGGGTTGGCAACCCTTTGACATTATCTCCTCAATCAAGGCATGTCGACCTAGAGGAAGGAGAATTGAAAAACAGGCGGAATGACAGTCGTGATGGTAGTCATGAAGGTAGAAGTGTCCATACGTTTGCCAACGGCGATGGAAAGACAAAAAATGCAAAGAAGAGTACCAGAGTGCCTACGCAACCACCTCCAATGCCGATGCTGACTCTTGAAGAGATGGCCCTGTTACCCCTTTGTGGTATTCCAGCCTATCGAGCCGTCCGTTCCTTCATATATGCATTCTCAGGTGATGGCAAGTCAATGTCGCCTGAGCATCCCAACCAACCACCTCAATACCGCCGACGAGCGCTCGTACTACGCGGACACGATGGAGCAGGTGCGATGGCAGTACAGATGTTGATCCACCGTGGTTGGCGTGTCTCGGTTCATGTTCCGTTTTCTTGTGTCCCTGCTGATGCGACGCAGGAGCTCGCGGATGGGTTTATGCATGCTGTGGAAGACAGGGCGAGGGATTGGGGTGCTGATGAAGTTATTTTTGACGATGGAGAGGCGGAGGATGCAGATGATGGTAGGGCCGCAGCTGTCAGGGTTATAGAGACTCTTAGAGAAGAAGGAGACGTCTTTGACGCGATATTGGATACAGTGGGTGGGAAGGAAGTCAGGGAGGCTGGTGAATGGCTTGTAAGGTCGAATGGCTCCACCCCTGCTGAAGGATCCCTGAGTACTTCTACAAGCCCGATTTCGGCGCAGGGATCTGCATTCAGTAAATCAAAAAGCCGCGGCATTGGGCTATTCACCACACTCGTGGGTGATACGCCTGAACGACCAATCCCGAGTGCTGCTGACGCATTTCGCGCGAACCTGAGAAGTTTTAGGCTTGGGTTGAATGACAATAATCGTTCCCATGTTGCCGGTGTGGAAGGCAGCAGCGGCAGGGCGAATGGTGTCAATGCAAGCTCTGATGCCGATGGAAGCGGGGGAGGAGGAAATCAAGGGACAGTGGGGTATGCGTGGGTCTGTGTTGCGCATGAACTATCTGAGTGGGAAGGGGCAGATGTTCGAGAGACGTTGGGTGCTGTTTTGACCCTTGCCATGGAGGATGGTATCCGTCCTCTTGTGGAGGATGTGGGTGGAGGAATATTGGGAAGACCGCGAGTTATTCCGTTTGAGAAGACTCCTGGTGTCTTTGTGGATAATGGCCCGTTGGGCGATGGGGGAACTTTGGTGGTCAGAATTGCTGGGTGAGCTCTTTTTTTTTTCGTTGAGGAGCTCTACCCTTTGTGTACTGTGTTTGTATGTAATCATTACCTACTTTATTTCTGTTGTGGGCCATGGATATTTTCAATATATGTATACACTTTCATCATATTTTCTTTTCCATTTGTGGATGTCTAGACATGTAATGTAGTACTAATGATGTAAGTAGACATATAAGCTATTTATTACTAGTATTAAGTCGTACTCGAAGCAACAAAAGGGACGGTATTCGAAAAATTTGACTATATAAATAAATTTCTTTGCAAGCCCAGCCCCCTTACATCACCATATACTTATAGCCCTGGTGGCAGAATAGGTAACTCTTCTGTTATCTGACCTTTCGGTGTAGCGGCTTTGCATCAGGGCTTACACACAGTGACTATTACAGTCTGTTCCATTATGTAAATTGGTCTACATGAATCTACTTTAACCAAACTCTACCCTCATCTCCTCTTTCATGCCCCTCAATGTCATCGTCTCTCCCTACCAAAATCCGTCTCACAAGCAATGGCACCTGGAAGCCACATCGCCTGATATCTCTCGCCACCTCTTTCAGTCTCACATCAGGCTCAGTCAACCCCATCACTTTCCCTTCCCAAACATATTTATTCCGCTTAGCTATCAACCGTGATCTTGCCTTCCTCCTCGTCCAACTCGCACGGGAACGCGGCTTCATTCCAGGCCGACGCGCGACAATGTCGAGAATAGCATTAAAAAATTGTGCATCTGGTCGTGGCACGCGAAGTTGACCTTTGACCACCCGCATCCGTAGGCACTCGTCTTTATCCAGTTCATAGCAGAGTCGATCAAATTTGAATCTCAGTACCGCTGCCTCTTTCAATGCCGTTCGGTAGATTTTCATCCCCATGTGTCGGCCCAACTGGACTCTGCTTATCTTTTTCCGCCCTCCACGTCTCTTGTTATTGTGTCCCCTTTGTAGGTCCCTACCCCATCCAACAACCATGTGTTTCCCCGTATCGACCCCACGGTCCAATCTGGAGTAAGCATGTCCATATCCGGCACCTTTTCTTGCCTCCTTCCCATATACTCTGATCATGATTGTATATGCTTCGACCCCAAGACACCAGGGACTTAAAATTTTATCTTCCTTTCCTGGTAGCTGGGAATACAATTCCCAACTGAGCTGTTCAGCTTTCTTCATGATCTTCCATACTTTCTCCGCCAGTCCCGTTCGTCCTGTTTTCATAAGTGCGGTCAGCAACGAGGTCAGCACTACCGGACCATATGCTACTGCACGGTGGATAGCCAAATCGTATTGTGCAGCCGATTCCTCCTTCGTGGGCGTGGAGTTGAGGGTCCGATTGTGAAATGAAGTTCGAAGAGAGCATATTCCAGGCAATAAGGCCGGGAGTGCATTTACCACTACCTCCGGTCTTCCACGCGAAATAAGGTATGCAATGCGCATGCTGAGCGTGTAATTGTCGTTATCGACTTTCACAAGTTCAGCGGGGTTTTGAGCATAGCGAGCCGCAATATCGAGCAATTCTAGGGTAAGGCTGGAAATTTCGTTCGTTCCTCTTGTTCTGTTATCGCTTTCGCTTCCGCCACCGTGCGACTTCGAACACATGTTCACTCGTTTCTTCCACCCCTCGACCCATTGCCTGTTGATGCCCTTGTCTCGAGAACGCATGGCAGCATTCTCGAGTATATTCATTGTTACCACACTCGACCCCATGCCTTCGTGGACGTACAGCATGTGGTGCAAGATTTTGTCTGCCATCCAACGAGCACGAGCATGAACGAGAGAATAATGCAGGAGTGTGTTGTATGTTTGGAGGGTCAAGGGTGCTGGGGCGGATTCACGTAATGTAGAACTCGAACTCGGAGTGTTTTTCTTTGGCCTTGGCAACCACTCAGCCAATCGCCTCAGGACGTTTTTGAAGTATGCATGTGCCTCCAACTCCTCATCGTCCTCTATGCCTTCACCTTTTCTCTTCTTCTTCTCCCAAACCCAGACCTTCACATCCCCAGACGGACATTTGTACATCGTCTGCAAAAGGCCTGCCAACCCGCCGATCGGGAGCATGCGGTGGTCAAGCAGCTGTGCGAGGTTCGCAAGAGCCTGTAAAGATGCAGTGTATCGCATGAGGCTTTCCGGGTCCGTGTCAGGAGAAGATGCAGGAGGGCAAGTAGATATTGACTCGTCGATGTATTCGCACATGTAATTGAGATGTGACCATGCAGGGAAGGGAGTATTGTATATGGCCCTCGATCTCCTCACATGTTTTGGAGTGTCAAACTGTCCGCCAATGTCCTCTTCATCTTCCTTTTGTTGTCCCAGCTGCACCCTCTTTTGCCAATCTCTGACCAAAACCCCAAATAAGAGACTAGCAATGATAATCTCGCCGTTGATTAGACAGAGCGCCATCAAGGTCTTGAACATTCTATGTGTGCGTCTCTGGCGGCTTTGGCGAGCAAGTAGCAATAGTCGAACGGCGAAGCGGGTAGAGGTGTCAGAAATGAGACCAGAGTGAATGTCAAGACTGCGAGACACTGGATTCTTTGGCAAAACAGAGCTGAATGCTTCTGATGATGGGCCCTGGACACTGGAGGCTATCGGGCTGGTTGTTTGAGCCAAGGCAGCGAACAGAACCTCCAACGAGCGAGTGCGTACTTTCATTCCGGAGCCCATCATTTGTTCTGCGAGCTGTGAGGCGCGGTACGCCAATCGTTGTCTGATCAGCTCATGGAGGTGCTTGTGCAATGGCAGACGAGAAGAAGCACGCAGGCACTTCCCAACAGCCAGCCATCTGTGGAGGCCAACCATGTAATAGCCGACATAAGGAAAGTATCACAAACCAAACAACCGCTATCCCACGACGGGCCGACAGCTTTATTTACATAGGATATGTAGTACATTCTTATATTGTGATTCAAACGCTCAGCTCAATCTTTTTACTCTTGGAAATCGCGTCCTTGATCTCCTTGTCCTCGAGAGCAGGCTTGACCCATTTCTCCAGGAAATTGTCCACCTGTTCTGGAGCACGGCCGATAAATGAAGAAGGATCCAATAACGAATCAAGCTCGGGCTTTATGGGATCAAAGTAAGGGTCACCACGAATTCGGTCAATCAGGTCGTTCTCAAGTCCGAGATGCTTGACTTGATGAGCTGCCTCGTGGGAGAGGACCTATTCAGATGTCAGACTTTCTTAAGAAATAATATTGAGAAACCTACTCGAATTTTTTCGTGAGCTTCCTGTCGGTCTCCTCCCTTTTTGACAATGGCCATGATCACATTTTCTGTTGCCATAAATGGCAGCTCCTGAGAGATGTGTCGAGCGATGACTTTCGGATAAACTACCAGGCCTTCAGATATATTCTGCAACGTCGAGAGGACGATATCGGCTGTTAAAAATGCCTCTGGGAGTGTGATGCGGCGATTGGCACTGAAATTTTGATCAGATCCATCTTTTTTGCAAAAACAGGCGAGGTCGGGATACCTATCATCCAAGGTCCTTTCAAACCATTGCACGCTACTAGTCATAAGGGCGTTTTGTTGGAGAACCATGAGATGTCTCGCCAAGCTACAAACGCGCTCGGAACGCATTGGGTTCCTCTTGTACGCCATGGCGGATGAGCCAATCTGAGTTGACTCGAATGGTTCTTCGATTTCCTGGGGGAGCGTTATAGTCAATGGTGGTTGAGGTGAAAGCGTCCTTACCTTCAAGTTGGCCAAGAGCCTGAGATCTGTCGCAATCTTATGGGCAGTTGCGCCCAAAGAAGACAGAGTTGTGACAACATCAGCATCAATTTTTCGAGAGTATGTCTGCGAAGTCACTGGATATGCGTAATCGAACCCAGAGAGCTCGGTGACGAGGGCGTCAAGTTCTTCGACTTTGCTATGATCGCCATCAAAGAGAGCCAAAAAGCTGGCTTGAGTTCCAGTGGTGCCTTTAACACCTCTAAACCCGAGGTCCTGTCTCGCGCGCTTGAGATTTCGTAAGTCCCAAAGTAATTCCTGTTACACAAAAACTGAGCTTTGGTTGTTTCCCCTGGCCGAGTCAGATGCAGACCTGCAGCCATAAAGTAGCTCGTTTTCCTACTGTCGTCAGCTGCGCAGGTTGATAATGGGTAAACCCGAGAGTGGGAAGGTTCTTGTATTCTGCAGCGAAGGTAGAGAGGCGCAAGATGAGGACACCCAATGAGCGGATGAGGTACTCGAGACCTTCGCGCAAGAACATGAGATCTGCATTGCTGTGTTTGGAAGCTATACGTCAATGCCTGCGAAAGATGCAAGAGAGAGAATACGGATGCACTCAGTGACATAACACGAAGTTGCTCCCAAGTGGATGATGCCTGCTGCGGCAGGGGCGACTTGTCCAAAGGTGTGGACATGAGCCATAACATCATGACGCCGTTTTTTCTCCTCTACAGCTGCGATTTCGAATTGCTCAGGAGTGAGATTCTTGGAAAAAGTCAGCATCTGGTATTTGAATGAGGTTCAAGCTTACCAAGTTGTCCTTCATTTGCTCAATCGCTTCGTCCGAGATCGGCAATCCGAGTTGTTTCTCAGCAACAGCAAGGTTCAACCAAAGCTTTCTCCATGTATAGAATCGTTTCTTGTATGTCAACAGGTCTGAATGTTCTAAACGTTCATGAAAAGGGAAAGAGATCTCACAGCTGGAGAAAATAGATACGCCATTTCTTTACTCGCATAGCGACTATTCTCAGCAGGGGATATTAATGAGAGCACAGATAAGTAACTGGACCAACCTGGACAACGGGGTCTGATAATTTTCAAATGGGTCCATAAGGCAGGAGTCAAGTAGCTAGTTCGGCCCGGCATAACTTTATGCCTCAAACTCAAAGCTTCAGTCATGTCAGGCGATATCAAGTATTGTATTCTAGGCAAATGATAGTTCTACAGGGTGATTGTATTTCGGGATCTTCCTTCCGCGGTCTAGTTGTGGCACACAAGTCTTTCAAAACATTAACGAAGCTCGCCTCGTAGTTGTTCGGAATCTCAAGTCAATCGGAGCATGCACATCGCCTTCAATCAAGAGATTGCGCCCATCTGGAGACTACTTTGGGGCTCATGGCTCCGATCAACTCCTGTCCCCGAGCGGAGCGCTCTTCGATGGATATGGATGTGTGTGGATGGATCCGACGTGCAGGGGGCAGCTTCTGCAATGGCTTATAAGACCTTTCTGCATGCTCATTGACACCGTCCAGTGGCTCCGTCGTCAGATTACCGTCTCCATCAAGCGCTGAGGTGGACGGTGCCCAACTGACGTGTTTCTTTTTCGCGGGACTAGCTGATCTACTACGAGCTGAGTTGCACACCGATGGCGACTTCCGTAGGGCTGGTTTGGTTGGACACTGGTTCGTTCTGGTAGTGGCCGGCCGACTCTGGGCCTTTTTCTCGTATTGGAGGGGTGGTACTCGCCATTTTTCTTCCTCCCGTCGTTTTCGCTCTGCATCTCTTTTTTCTTTCTTTGCTTTAAGTCGCACAATCCTTGCCTTCTCCTTCTCTCTCATCCGCTAGATGATAGTCATTGATAAGACCTCGACATCCGAATAGGAGAGATTACGATGACTTACCTCGGGATGAATGTCCAATTCTGGCGGAGAGTCGGCAAATTCTCCTTTGATGACAACCACCCATATCCAGTATGCAATTCCAGTTAGAATTACGCCGAAGAGGAACGCCAGCCCTCCGAAGGCGTAGATCTTGACCGCAAGCATTGCGATCGGTGAGAGGGGGGTGTTGTCGACGATAATTGATACCTGGCTGGTGAAGATGGTCGGTGTGGGATCAGCCAATGGGTCTTCTTGCCTGACCAATAACGTGGGGGACGGAATTATAGAATATAGGTTGGGCATCTTGGTTGCTATGGGGAGCTGGTTCGAATATCAAGGGTGCTGTGATGAAGAATCGAAGAGAGCTGCATCGTCTTGATTAGCGCCTTATAAAGTGTCTCGGTCTGAGACAACATTTTGAAATAGCCTGGATTTTGAAAATGCCTGGCGTGAAGGGCGTTGTGCTAAACTAACTTTCCATATAAGGCAATTGCGGCATCTGATGCAACTTTGTTTGAGGGGAAGTGTTGAAATAAGTAAGTCCGCGGGACAAACTTGACACAAAGTGCATAGATGTTGATAGGAGGACTATCTTCTTCATAAACGAACTCATCGCACGCAAACTAACCAGGTTCCACGACGTATAGTCTCTTCGTCAATCTCTTAGACACTGGCCCGAGATTCCTAGGTGATCAGGGAAATATTAAATTTGTTTGCAGTCTATGAAATAATGCAGGTCGATGAATGGCAGCAATCTACCGAGTTTATGAGTCAGACATCGCAGCGGCCCTCTTCGCAGCAGATGTTCTCAGAAGCCATGCCAGATTCTCGTAGACGACAAAGGTTACACAGGTTCCAGGCAGAACCCGTACAAAGTTTGTACCCAAACCACGAAAAAATCCCCTTAGCCCTTCCTCTGCCCACGTCCGCTTGATAGTGGTCGGTATCGTAGGGAATAGATGTGCTTGTGCATCGTTCTGATATTTTGGAAATGGCCACACGTTGCCCAGCAATCATGACATTTACCGAATCCAAGGGTATGAAGGAGGGCACAAAGCGTGAGGAGCAGTCAACATAATGTTCATGCAGAGGTAGTAAAGCAAGGACATACCTGTATCCTGGACCGTACTACTTGATATGGATATGTAATTAAAATAGCAGCGTATTTACTTGAAATAGACATAATTGTGTATGAAATATTGGACTGTCGTTTAGGGAAAAATTAGTTCAAGTAAATGCAAAAGACGAGTTTACTAACCAACTTGTCTGTGTTGATATCGTAGGGCTTGCCTGCACGCTCATGCTGTCTTCGTCTCCTTTCAAAACCCCATATCTTCATCTTCTCGTATGCAACGAATTGAATCGCGCCATTGCTGACACCGAACAAGGCAAGGGAAGTCCCCCGAAACAAACCCGATGTTCCTTCTTTCCGGAAAATTGTACTCAAGCCATCTGTAATCAAAGAATACATATATAGAGTACACTGAGTAAATGCACAATGACGTACCCCATAGACCACGATATGCGTTCGGAGAATCTGTTGTGGTGAACATGCGCACTCGAACAAGCCAAAGGGGATTTGTTATCACAGCCGTGATTGCACCTAATTGGAATATGCGAGGTGTTAAGAAATTTTTCTCAAACATAAAAGAGGAATGCGAACTCGCTTCTGCGGAGCATATGAGGTATTGGGATGCAGACAGTGGTTTCGTTAGATCACCATCAGAGGCGCGTTTTTTAAGCATGTTGTAACTACGACATTCGATAAGCAAATACAGAAAAAGGTGTATGAGGACGACCCACAAAAGAAAATAAAGGCCCCAACTTGATGCGTTTCCGGCAATATTCGGGATTAAGCCACGGTACAATCCTCGCAAACCCTGCGTCTGATGTATTCCTTTTAATGAGAGCCATATATGTCTTCCGAGACCACTTGTGGGGTTTGTTGTTGACACTTGTAGCTTTACTTTCAAGAGATCCAATGGGTGCATACATAGCGTGGTGACGATGCCAGCTCCGAGTCCAGCCGCCGCGTGGTCCTGTGTCTGTAATAAGATGTCTGTTTAAAGTATACAGAAAATGACATCCTCACTAGTGCTGTCGTTGGGAAGTAACTGGCGGGTTGAGAAGGAAGTGAGGTCGACATTATTATGGCCAACAACAAGCCGTTAATGTAGTTAAATTCGTCACGTGCTATTGTCTTTAGAATCGTAAGTAATATTTCACGTATTGGTAAGTTCTCGATTTGTGTAGATCGAAAGCAAAAATTAAGGCAAGTTTTCAGTCTGTTCTGTGTCTCATTACTAGACGGTTGCGTCGAATGATCTATTGGGGTCCATCCGCCTCCTGTAAGCCTTTCAAAACCTGTTCGCGACGGAGCCATTTCTGTTCAGGGATGGTCAACCAACTGATAACACCGAAGATGGTGACGGCCCCAAAAATCACAATTGCCTGATATCGTTATAAGCTCGTGAAAGGTCTTCTACAAAAATTCACTCACGAAATTGAACGTTTCTGCTGTGACTGGGAAGAAAAAGGGAGATATCATGACCTGGCACAACTGCATGAGAAAAACGGAGATCACGAAGCTACTTGAATGATCAAGGCTCACAGCAACTATTAAAGCGTTCCAAATTACCCCGGAAAGATAGAATAGTCTCCTGAACCTGCCGAGGAAGAAGAAAGACGACTTAAAATTGTTCGGGGTCATCGTCAAACGGAGCAAGGAGATCAAGCCGTATGCAGCAATTGTAGGAACTCCACCAGCTGAAACGAGAGAAAAAAAAGCAACTTGACTTGGTAAGATGGTGCACAAAAGCGAAGCGGCGAAGACATAGATAACGATAACCGCATGCTTCGGTTGTCCAGAAGAGTCGATTTGACTGATCCACTTGGACAATGGCAACACGCCATCACGAGCTACAGCAAAGACGAGGCGTGATGCCGCGACGATAGCGATACTTGTGCTCTAGATATTCACGTTTCAATATAGTTGAAAAGTGCAATGTGAAGAAATCCCACCATGACAAGTCCGAGAACAGCAATTATGGTCATAAATATGCTCGCTTTCTTCCCGAGCGCAAGTGCATAGACCAAGACAAACGGCTGTGGCGCAGGTAGGGAAAAGAAGACATCCAATTCAGGGATGCAAAATAAGAAGAGTATTGTGGTTGCAAATCCGAGAATACCCGTAGCGAGAGCACTGGTTAGAATGCCCCTCCCAGCAGTAATGCTAAGTACTAGGGGTTAATCCACGACAGCGGTTGAATCACCGTCCGTACCGTGCGTTTTTAGTTTCTTCAGCAACATGGCCCGAGGCATCAAAGCCGGTCATTGTGCCTGCCGTGAAGAGGCTGCAGGAAAGGTCAGCTTCGCGCATATGGAAGCACTAAATCAAAACCGACAATGATAATATCCAATTCCATACAGGTGGTGCTTTCGTCCCATTGTCTAATCGATTCTTTGAGCATACCCTTCCTTTAATAAAGTTCAGGAGTTGTCACTCACACGTCTGAGTAAACACCTCTTGGGCTGAACGAAAGCCATATGTTTTGGATACGCCAATGGGAAGCCAGATAAGACAAAGGAAAAAATCCACCATCATGAGGAAGATCGAGAAACGGAAAACGAGCGAATACAGGCGGGGCGGTAGGTAATTTATTGCAACGGCAAGTATAAGCAAACCCTCAGAAATAGCCCACACGATAGCCCGCCATTTCACGTTGTTGTTACCAATCCCGCCAGGAAAGTCGATTTCCCAAACGACGAATTGAGAGACAATATAATTTGCAGTGTTCTGAGAAAAAATTAAAATGAGGTATTGACATTATGTGAGGATCAAATCATACTTGACAATTTCCAGCTGTAAAAGTCATCCACGCAGTACAGGACCACCAAGCAACTATGAAACCGAAAAATCTTGCATACTTGGGTCCCGCACTCTCCGCGGCCCATATATAGATCGAACCGCATAGGGGAAGAGCGGAGCAGACCTCCGCAAGGACTGCAGCAGTCATCATCATGAAGACAATGGTGGTCAAGTATGAGGACCTGCGTCGACGTTGTGAACGATACGGGAATTCAAGTAGGGTGTACAATACCAGATGGCAGCTGGGCCGCCAGCTAAAAGACCAATGAAGAGCGCAGATCTTCAGAAATGATTCATGAGCGGATCGGGTAGGCAGTCCAATACAGCGAACCTGACGCCCCCAATGAAATTCAAGGCGCAGAAACTTGCCGCAAAATTCTCGATAAAATCCCAGGATCGATGGAGTTGCTGAAGACGAAAGGAATATCACAGGGGAATTCATTCAAGGAAATATCGTTGGCATACCTGTTTGTATCCAAGTTTTTGCTGAAAAAAAGGTCAGTTACATATCCTAAATATACAAGACTTGCCCATAAAGAAATGATGAACGGTGACATTATGGGAGGCTTCCCTACGCAGGTATGGGCGCTGTTCAGGTTCTGGCGGTATGATCTCAACCCTCTTGCATTCCAAGAGCCGTCCTAGCACTAACGAAACCTCGATCGCAAGACAGGAATCGGTTACAAGGAAGCATTCGGATACCCGCAGCCAGCTTCAATTGTCACCATTGAGACATTTTGTCTCGCCACGACCTGTCGTAATTACCAATTGCAATTCGTCTTGGTCTTCTGCATTCAGTGCTGCTGTTTCGTCGTTCGTATTGACGGCAGACATGATAAGAAGATGGGTCAACAAAGCAAAACAGAGGATGATCTAACTAAACACACCAAAACCTATGTAATTGAAAATACAAAATCGCATTATCTACTAGAACCAGAGCACTGTATTCAAGGAATACCAAAGCGCTACATCCAAGTCAATGCCGCATTTGAAGAAGAGAAATATTCCAACTTACAGGTTTCAATGCCCGAATCAGCAGCCATTCTTCATTCGAAACATCAGCCTTGAAATTGGTCTTGGGGGATACGTCAGAGAGAACAAAACGCAGGGTCAGACTTCCAACCTTCAAAACGTCGATACTTTGACGCGTGATGTGGCTCAACACCTCATCCTTGTCGTCAAAGTGGCGGCCAAACATTTTGGCCGATTGGTACACAGCATGCTCGATCTTGACAGCGACGCCTCCTCCGGCTTGTGACTTCTTGACAATCTGTAAGGATTTGTGTGAGACGGCGAATCCAAGCTCGAATGGGTACCTACATCCTGTGTTTTGTGATTGATTTCCAGTGAAGAACTACAAGAGAGTGACAATCAAGTTCAATCTGAAACAGGTTAAATGTCGCTCACATTTTTCCAAGATCGATTACTTCTTTCTTGCCTGTCGCAGAGTCAATTTTCACGACTGCCAGAGGTGTACCGACTCGCAATGTCCCTTCTAATATATCAACCCCAAGGATGATGGGATCCCTCTTTGCGAATGCAGCAATGATCTTGAGGCGGCATGGCCAAACAGCCTGAGGAGCCGCGTCTTTCCGCTTGGCTTCAGTTATTTCTTGATTGTATGCCTTGAAAGAATCGAAAAGATGGTAAATGATATCCGCTACAACCCAGCATAAATGTAAAATTAAACTTCGAACCAATGACACGGACCTTTAAAAAGGCGAATTCCAATTTCATCAGCAAGCTTTTCCGCCTCTTTGTCGATTGTCACATCGAAACAAAGAATACAAGCCAATTCCTTAGCCTTTTCTAACATCGTGGCAGCACGCATGACATCGCGCTTAAAAACGGGGCCAATGTTGATCCCAGACACAGGGATCTTGCTGCACTTCAAGAAATCCAACAGTGCCTCCAAGGAGCCAAGAGTTGAGGCCTGGACACAAACCCCTCGACCCGACTTGTCGATACTATCTAAGAGAGATGTCAAGTCCGACTTCACTTCTTCCTTCAATTCCTCCTCATCATCGTCTGGACCAACAACCAATAAACGGGAGCCAGCAATTGCTTTTTCCAGGTCGGGTGCAGCGATTTTCACTCCAAGAGCAGCTTTAACCTCTTTATGATGGATATAAGCGGACTAAGCAGAAATTATCATAGACCATAAGAAAATGAAATTTAATACAACTGACCTTAATTCGAAGTTCGCGCAAGGGCTGTGGGGTCAACAGGGCCCGAACGTTCGTTGCGATGGGTTCATTGAGACCACAGACGACAATCCTGTCGCCTTCTCTCAGAATACCATTCGATAGGACAACATCAATAGTTGTGCCAAGCCCCTCAATGACCTTCACTTCCAACACCGTACATTCCAACTCGGATAGGTACATGAGACGGTCGCTCATCCGTTTTTGGGTCAGATTCACAAGCAACATGATCATGTCTGGTATTCCTTCCCCAGTAATGGCAGACGTAGGGACAATGGAAACGTTACGGGCAAAATTGTCGTTCTCGTAGTAGAGACGTGAGTTCAAGCCCTCCTCAGAGAAGGCAAGAATGGTTTTCTTTACACGATCGTCGAACTCACGTTGAACAGATCGGGACTGCTTAGAAAGCGACTCTTGGAAACCCCCGTCAGGGGTTGGCTGCCAGCCGTAAATGCGATCGATCTATGGAATAGTGATTGCATTATGGTTGATCATGCATGAAGGAGGAATAATACCTTGTTCAGAGCAACAATGAAGGGCGTCTTGCGATCCCTCAAAAGTCGCAAGGATTCAAGGGTCTGTGCCTCTAGACCGTGCATGATATCAACCACCAGAATAGCAATATTACATAGTGAACTGCCACGAGATCTCAGATTCGTGAACGATTCGTGTCCAGGTGTGTCAATAATCAGGAGACCAGGAATCTTGTATTCTTGTGATCCATCTTTGTTCATGACAGCCGTTTTCGTCTTGATCGCATCGACAGGGAAGTAAGTAGCACCGATCTGCTGTGTGATGCCACCGGCTTCACCTTCTTGCACGTTGGTTTGACGGATCTGCGAAGAATTGTCACCTCATAGACTGACATCGGGTGAAAAAGAGTAGACCTTGTCCAACAGCTTCGTTTTACCAGTGTCAACATGACCAAGAATACAACAAATCGGACTACGCAAGTCGTCCTTGCTTCTAGCAGCCAGAGCTTCTTCGTGTACCTTGGCCCGCCTTGCAGCGGCCTCCGCTTTCTGTTGAGCCGCCATTTTTTGAGCAGTGGTATTTCCATCATCGGATTCTTCTGCCTCCGATTCCGATGAGTCTACAGGAGGTGTGGGGTTGGGATTCAATTCTGCCTTATTTGAGAGAGCGTTGGAAGATTGTATCGATGATTTGGCAACGGCAGCCTTAGATGCACCTTTTGAAGGAAGTGTCTTTGGCATGGAGGCAGGTTTAACCGAGGAAGATTTCGGTTCCTGATCTGAAAGATGGGGGAAGTAAGAAAGAATGGTTGACACAGGATCACTCACTCGTCTCTTCTGCCCCCTTCACAGTTGTCGGGGCCTCAGGCTGGGTTCCTTCATCTTCATCACTTGAGGCCTCCCAATCAGATTTTGTGTCACCATTGGGGACCCTCTCTTCGGCTGACAGCTCTGCTGCGGCAGGTGGTGCGGGAGATGTTGCCTCCGAGCTTATGTCTGGTGATCTAGGTCGAGATTCCGGTGCAAGCAACCCATCCTTCATCGTCGGAGTACCTTTCTTCTTTCGATTGCCATATGCTACCTTCTTTGCAGCCGGAGGACCAGATCCTGGGCCTTGGAGCAATCCCTCAATCTGGACGCCGGAAGCCAAAAGAGCTTGTTTGCGAAGTTCAGCCATCTGCTTTTCCTCTTTCTGCTTTTTCGTAAGTAACCGGCCTTCCTTCTTCGCGAGCTCGCGCTTAACCTGAACAAGGTAATTATGAGTTAAACACTACAAAATCTCACAATGACTAGCCTTTTCTTTTTCTCTTTTCCGTTGTTTTTCTTCCTCTTTCCTGGAAGCCTCTATCTCAGCCCGAAGTTCCTCTTCTTCAATTCTCCGTCGTTCTTCCTCCTCCTGTCGTTTGGCCTCCTCCTCCAATCGCTTTTTCTCCTCCATGAATGCTTTGAGAGCACTAATACCTCCCTTCTTCTTTGAAGGAGCCACTGAGGGGGGAGGCGCAGCTTCGTCGTCTTTCTTAGTCCCCTTCTTTTTCTTTTTCTTCTTCCTGATATCTGCAGCTTCATCTCCATCCTCTTTATTCTCCTCTGCAGCTGCCGTAGGTACAGGCAAGGGGGGTTCGAGCACTGCTGTCGGGGCGGGAGTTTCGCTAGTGCCCTCAGCACCTGCAGTCTTCTTTGCAGTTGCAGCGAGACTTTCATTGGGTTCTATGGCATCGCCAGCCTTCTCCCTGTAGAATAAAATGAAAAAAGAAGTCTTGCTTATCGCACATCCTCGTACCAGAAATCGTCTTCGCCTTTCTTGGCCTTCTTTCCTTTATTTTTGGGTGGCATTCTAGATACTAATGCGAATGGATGGCCTGGATCAGAATCAACTGATTTAGCAGTGTGACACCGTGATGCCGTCGCGTTGTGTTCTGACAATGTGACAAAGCGGAAATTATGGGATTGTTGACGATCATCCGAAAGAACCGTCAGAAGGAGAAGGAGATGCGTTTACTCTTCCTGTGCGTCCAGAAAACGAATCACGAAAGCGATTTCCCAACTATTGCCACAGCGGGCTTGATAATGCAGGAAAGACAACCATCCTTAAGAAACTGAACGGAGAAGACATCGGTGGTATAAGCCCAACTCTGGGATTCAACATCAAAACTTTCATTCATGGCAAGTACGTTCTTATATTCAACTGGAGATTGATTTCTTTCACATCGCCGCCCCGTTTTCAAGTTATACTTTAAACATCTGTGCGTGATTTCTACTTGGCGTTTCCGTCCTTTGTATTGCTACTCCGCCGCCATCCATTATACTTTTAGGGGACGTAGGAGGCCAGAGGACACTTCGACCATATTGGAGAAATTACTTCGAACAGACAGATGCATTGGTTTGGGTAGTTGATTCCAGCGACAGAATGCGCATAGAGGATTGCAAACACGAGCTACACAGCTTACTCACGGAAGATGTAAGGGAGAATGATTATTCCATGTTCAATTTTGGTTCAATTCTTACGAATTACGTCCTGTTTCAGCGATTAGCAGGGGCGTCTTTGCTTGTGTTTGCCAACAAAGAGGATTTGCCTGGTTCTATGACTGACGCGGAAATTCGAGATGTATGGTTATCCTTTCTTCTCCCACTGCCGTCAATTTGAAGTCCAATATCACCTCATTCCCTACCCAGGTGCTCGACTTACCCTCAATAACAACCCATCACTGGAAAATCTGGCCTTGCAGTGCTATCACTGGGAGAAACTTGGTCAATGGGTTAGACTGGGTCGTCAATGACATCGCAGGGAGATTGTACTATAGCTCCAATACGCCAACACAATCTTCAACTGTGACTCTGAAATGACATCCGTCGTTTTCAACAATCCTGCTTTTCTCGAAGACAATGAAATGGATTAAACGTCCTCTTTTTGCCTCTCCGCCGGACGTTCTATCTAATGTCGTTCCGATGACCTTCTATTACTTACTGTTTGGACTATGAATGACCTTTCCACCTCCCCATTCTTCTAATCTTCACGTCTATGAGTGGCCTAGAAACCCGGTAGACAGGCGGGAACACCACTTCACGTAAGAAGCCTATGTTGACTTACGTTCGAGCAGCTTGTTGCAGTTGCCGGTATTTTGCGAGATTGCCTTTCATTCAGTTTAACGACACTCGCTCAAAATCGATTCAAGTAAGGTAAGCTTCATCATGAGGTCGGATTCTCTTCCACATCAGCTTATAATGAATCTCATCAGGAAACGGTTGTAGAAAAGAAAATCTTACGTTGTTAAAAACATTCAGTTAACGTTTGTATTTGATGATGAATTTGAAATAAATTCAATGTTGTACGTCTCCGTTGTTTTGATTTTAGCATGTGATAAATTCAAGTTTTTAGGTTGACCCTCTATTTGCTGACCCATCTGCACCCCAGAATTTCTCCTTTGTCAAAGAAAACCAGGTGTTTTATACTTTCACATTCGGGAATCGACCTTCGTTGATCCCTCGTCGGAAGTCTTTCCTTTTTTAATCTCCAGACTCCGTTACTTGAATGGTTTCCCACCCAACAAGCTAGGCTGAACACGCCAAGACACAGAGATCTAATTCCTTCACTCTGGATCGTGAGCTTGATCATGACAGAAAACGTACGATAACATTAACACCACTTGCTCAGGAAGTCCCCGTTGTTTATGCTCAAACTGTAAGTCGTGGATCCAAACTTTTCGCGGTACTCTGCCCTTGAATACTTTTAGTATTCTGATTGCTTGGTTTTTTTACGACATCATGAGCATACCAAATCACCACCGACGGCTTCACTAGATCTCGGACTTGTCACCTTATTCGCTTGCGATGTGAATATGACATGTTCTGGATCGACTCTGTAACCTACAACTCAACTGGACAAACAACTGTCATACAGAGTCGCGGCGATTTCGTCTTGTTCGCCTTCCAACTTGAGGTGATACGAAGTGTGCTCCGTCAATGCCGAAGAAGCGGTCGCGAAGACGTCTTTTTGGTGAGTTTCCGCCGGCGACTTTATTTGTTGCCGTTCGCATCGCTCAAGTTAGATATTTCATCAGAATACCTTTTATGATAGTAGGAGGCTATAATCAAAATGACCATCCCGCGGCTGGCAGATGACGATATGATGCGACCAAGTCCGCTGTGGCACATTTCAAATTTCAAACAACAGAAACTCGAGAATGGGACAAGTGCTTCTGGATTGTCTTTCGGCTACGGCAACAGTATAATGGGCGTCTTGCAGAACGAGGTGTCCCATCTCCGACATCTGGGCAACGTCTTAAGACCTGTACCCACGCTTATCATCGTGCTCAAAACATTCAGAACCTTCGGAAGGTGAAAAAGTGACGGGATAAAACCCGTCAACCCTTGTTCCGTCGAAAAGGAGTCTTGATGGGTGGGTAGATCGAGAGTTTGAACCATTTACACTTTTCAGAAGGAATTTTGCAATATTCATCCCACCATTGGCGGTGACCTGGCGTAGGAGATATCTCTACTAACGGAGATGATTATTTTTTTAGGGAATCGCTATCTGCCAGGTGGTATCCATGTCGTTTTCTCGGGATACGAGACGGTAAATCCCATGCAACCCGGGATTCTGATTAGCATCGTGTTGTTGCAGGCGACCTAAAAGGTAAGCAACTTTGGAATCCACGTGTAAGTAATTGTGAATTTAATGTCCAGGTTTCGGCTGAGATTAATTTAGCTCTCGCAAGCTTTTGCGGTGCTAAAGTCACTCTTGCATAATGGAACTCGGGCGAGTGTCCGTTGCAACGAGGCAGTGCGAATTCTGCCGAGACTGACTCGCACTCTATTACGCTATGTTATGGCCGTTTGGGTACGTTTAATAGAGGGATCTGGAAATTCCGACCTCGCTGATATGATCTGCTATAATTAGGAAACCCTCCATTTGAATACCAAACCATATCTGGAAGTTAGTCCGATCCCATTCTGAACACGCTTTCGTTCATTTCCAATCCACGATTCATCTGACCGCTCGCGAATCCGCCATCCAGATTTATTGACCAATCCATCGATCTTAGTCTTATGTTCATCCCGTCGCTTGTGGAACCGCATAAAAGGCCCAAACTTTCCAGTGACTGCTATTCTTCGCGGCCCCCATTTCGTTACAATGCCTTCGTCTTATACTCATCCTTGCGTGCAATTTTCGACTTCCTCTAAGAAGGCTCTTCAGTCATCCTCCTTCTCGCTCTCGTCTTTGAGTCCCAGGTCGTGGATTAATGGATTCGGTATGGTCCCGTCTTCATTTGCCATGATGTAACCTACCTTTGATCCAGCCCGCTCATCTATTCTCTCTGTGTTGGACGATGCTATTACTATCGGACACCTGACGATATCCGATTCGGAAGGAACTCACTACTACGGGAATTATTACAAAGGTTGTAATGATGTTCACTTGCGCGTTGTCAACAATAACTTTTGGTTTCGCATGCTGCTGTGAGTTGGATCCGTAAATCAAGCCTCTCCTCCTGACGTCTTTCTGTCAGCTCTGCTGATCTTGGGTGTATGTATTTGGATAATCAGCCGCAATGTAAAACTAATGTCTCTTCATTTAGTCAGCGAAGCGTATATGATCGGAGACGTTGCAGTCTCATCGTTAAAAGGAGCAATGAAGGTCTGTCAGCTTTCCCAATCATATTTATATATTTTTGTTGATTCTGCTCTCGAATAGCTCTGGCTGGACAATCAGGTGGCCATGGAAAGTTCACTATCCTCGACAGTAGCCAAGGTGTCGTCGGCCGTGACCAGTCTATACAACAACTTTCTAGGGCAGACACGGTCACAAGCACGGCTCAATGCGATTGCCAGCTACGACCAGTCTAATGAACTTTTCAAAGTAAGCCACCACGAACAGTACTCCTTTCATCGTTTTGACTGTCTCTATAGTCATTTCTGAGCAAGGAGATGATGTATTCGTGCGCACTGTGGGATGAAGCCGAAGGTGGGGTCCGTGGAGACCTTGACCTGGGTCCTACTCCTGGCGACTTGGAAAGCGCGCAACGCCGAAAAATTCATCGCGTCCTTCGAGCAGCCCGCGTCAAACCCGGCCACCGGATTCTGGAATTCGGAAGCGGGTGGGGAGGACTGGCGATTGAGGTCAGTACCATTGAGCATTCGAATCCCATTTATCATGACCAATCCACCAGGCTGCTCGTTGTTTTGGATGTGAAGTTGATACTCTTACGCTGTCCATTGAACAGAAAAAGCTTGCGGAGGAGCTCATCCGAGAAGCTGGCCTGCAGTCGCAAGTCCGAGTTCATCTCATGGACTATCGTGAAATTCCCGCCGATTTCGAGAAAGCTTTCGATGCCTTCATCAGCGTGGAAATGTTGGAGGTCAGTATTATCGTAGTTGACTATTTTGGATTCGGACTGATAAACCAACCAACCAGCACGTCGGATCGAAATACTACAATCTGTACTTTAAACTTGTCGACTTTGCTCTGAAGTCCAAAAGTGCTACGGCTGTCGTTACCGCATCTACGTTCCCGGAGTCACGATACTCTGATTACCAGTACGTCGGTTTTGTTTTGGCGCAGTCGTCGACCTGAATGTAGTATCAGAGCAGAGGACTTTATGCGAAAATACATGTGGCCTAATTCTTGCCTGCCAAGTGCGACTGCTCTTATCACTGCAGCGCAGACAGGATCGCAAGGGCGATTCACATTAGAAGGGGTTGAGAATCATGCTGCCCGTAGGTCATTATTATTTGCTTCTATACCTGTGGATGAATTCCTCCGATAACACAGACTATCCAAGAACACTCAGAGAGTGGGGAAGGCGGTTGGAAGCCAACTTGTCCCAGGATTTAATTGCGAAAGATCACCCAAACCTCAAACACCGCGCTGACTACGAGGCATTTAAACGGAAATGGCATTATCAATTTGCTTACGCCGGTGCTGGGTTTGTGCAAGGTTACATCACATGCCACATGCTTACATTCATCCGCGATGTGAGTGCATTTCACACCTTCCTCATCAGATGGATTTGCCGACACTTTCTATCTAGAACGATAAACCCGCTACTCGATGCGATTGATAGCCTGTTTGCGACTCTTGGAATACACGGGTGACACTATTACTACAAAGTGCAGTATGCCAGACACGCGCTGCATTATCACTATTTCAATGTTTTATCTTGGGTTGCAACTTAGATGGGCACAAGGTTATTTACAGGTTATCGAGGACGGAACAAACAGGCTAAACACAACATGATATATCGACTAAGTACAGTGATATAAACATTGGTTAATGGTTTTTTGCTTCCCTTCAAAGTGAATGTGTCCTGATGTATTATTGGGGCATGAAACAGTCCAAAGTTTGGAACATATTATGGATACACGATAAGATGGTTTCTAGATATAAACGTGTTGGAAATGAAAATTGGGTGGTGACATAAATCAAGACGGCAAACGCGTGGGGTCAAACTTAGATGTCCAAGACTGAAGGTCTTTGGCACTGGAAGCTGCTAGTGCATGCGAATTGGAAGAGGTAAACAGCGTGAATGAAAATGGTTTCTGCCATAGTTGGGTGCTGAGCAAAGGTAAATTTGGAAAATTAGGAATACACTCACTCCTAGCAAAGTTTCCTTATGAGGATCACTCTCTACATTGACACCACCCAAACTGATGATTCCTGTCTCTTCTACCTCGTCTGAGTGCGTGAAAATATGGAGATATGGTCTGTTTAACGATTACATATAGTCATTGGAGAGAGCATTTATGCAACATACCGCCGCAGTACGAACCACCGGCGTTCCCAGATGTTCTCGCTCGCATCAGTCAAGACCATCAGATAACCTTTCTTTGTCGCAGAGTCGCTACTATGGCATCAGCTTTTCAGTTGGGACTATTAATCTGTTAGTAGAAAACGGACCTGCGAGGAATCACTTTCGTCTCAGAAACTAGTTTCAGTCCATGAAGAGTATCCACTGATTGTTTTGAGGAAGAAGGGTCGTCAGTTTCACATGGTTCTTGACTCAATATTATCTGTAAAAACGGATGTTTGTTATCAGAAAGAGAAAGAGTCTTAATGGCTTACCTTGCCACGATGGCCAAACTGCTTTTGCCACAATTGTAATGCCTTCCGTAGAAGATCATCCGCTCGCCAAATTAAGGTGTCTGCAGGGAGTGGCTTCGGAGGCGATCCTACTAGAATTACTCGTACTGCCTGAACATCTGCTGCCCTCCGTTCTGTGGTGATCAGTCTGGTATAGTCTTCAACAACAGAGATTCCGCGAGGCTTCCAAATTCCAAGGATTTCTTCCCCTCTAACATACTTTTCGGAAGTATCAACACGCCACAAGTCTTTTGCAGACCGTGTGAGTTGGGGAAATAAACGTACGTTGAACAGGGTGCTGGTCTTCGACAAAATTTTGTTGGCACCAAAGAAATGGAGTATCTTGGAAGGCGGACCAGCATCGCGAGTCTGCATCGAGATTGCCACGTCCATATGGAAGTGGATTGGCTCGCTGCATGTTCCCACCGCCACCAACCACGCCAACTGCAATACGATGCGGTGATTCGGCGACGTAACGCGATTGAGCAGCAACGAGTCATGAACGCTGGAATCCCAGAGTGCTGCACAACTGAGCATGCCAGTACCATCCGGCTTGAATTCCACATTTTGCTCTTTCAGAAGGGGGAGAGTTGTCATAGATTGAGACGATGAATCATGCATGCGACCTTTAGCATCCAACAACCGTACATTTCCAATGCGGACTTTCGTGAATTCTTGCCATGGTAACTGAAGCCCTGAGTTGGATGATAAGAAAAGAATTATGCGACGTTGCAACCCTTGATGCAAAGAGAATACACCCGTATCGTGCGTGCCATGAGAAATCACTGGAGCAGGGGCGTAGGTACCATCTGCTGCAAGTTCACAAACTTGTAGCCAAGCGACAACATCGTGCATCTGTTCTACCACGAAGTCGTTTTCGGGACGCCGCATGGGGGGCAGTACGGCAGGTGCTTGCGAAGACGAAGCAGCAGGGTCAGGGCGGGCGAATTGCCTTTGTTCGCGCATCTCATCCCAACGCTCCATTCGCTCCAGGTATGTCGGTTTGAGGGCAGCGAAAAACTCGATTGCAGCATAATCGTGTCGCAAATGATTAAGAACTTTGGACGTGGTCACTATAGTGAATGCACGCCTGAATTTCAGTTCCGAAAGTGCAGATGAATCCATATCGATTGTCGCTGAGGGAAAGACTTCCTCAGCCGCAAAAGTGCAACCAACAAATGAAGACAATCGAACTTGTAGATGAATACTGCGGAAATCTTGGGAGGAGAGGCCTTTAACTTGATCAATTGTAAGGAAAAAGCTCAATTTGCTTCCAGGTGGGACCATCGATGGGGCTGGGGATGACGACCGAGTTGGCGGTGACGAGAGATTCGCATACTTGGAGGACAGGACAACATTGACGATCTTAATGTCCATCCGGCAAGAGCCAATAGCTTCGGCAGTATATCTACAGAAAATTGGCGCCGTCGATACGGAGGACATTTTCCGTGACAGAGTTGCAAGTGAAAGGAGTGCGTTACCAATAAAGGAATATTCGGGTGGTGGTGAATCGAAGAAAGGTTCGTCTGAGGAGAAATGTTGGGTGTAAGACGGACGATCAATGTATGTGGTCAAGTTACGCATGCGTTGGAGTTGTTGCTGCATACGGTCCAAAGACCACATGTATATTGCATTATGCCTTTTGTCAAGGACTTTAATTGCTGCGGATGGTTGGGTAGCAGAGGCCAGAATGGGATCAGCAACGTCGCCAAACTGATCAAGACCAGTGATGGTATCGACTGCAGAACTAGGTGCGGCAAGAGAGCCTCCAGATGCAATTGAAAAATTATAGGATACTTCCTTCCTTAGTTCTTTGCTATTACGAAGGTATGTCAGTAAAAATGAATTCCCAGACAAAATTGGAAATACCTGATGACATTCGCTTCTTTGATGGCTACAGCATTCGTTAAAATCTTTTCGGCCATCGAAAAGGCACGATGGGCCCGCCATCTATCCAGCACTTTCCTAATCAATCTGAGCTGTCTTGCCGAAAAAACGATCGGCTCGAAGTCGATTGCGAGAGCGTCCAAGTCTCCCCGAGCTCTAGCGTCGATAAGCCGTTTCATTCGCGACTTCACCAGTTGAAGCTGTTGTTCCATATGCTCCTTTTCCAACCTCAGATCCTCAGCCTCGGCAGAATCATTAACGTCCTCAACCAAGTTCTCAAGCGGGTTTCGAGTGTCTTTAAGATAACCATCGACAGCGGGACTTCCCCCATGACTCGGGACTGCATATAGACTGGTGTCATCTGTATTTGCTTCGCTCATTAGGGGACGACTGGTTTCGCTCCAAACGTCATCGACATGGCTCATGCTGCTTTCAGGACGTGATTTTGTATGGTCACGCATAGTCTTCACCTTCGTGATCTTCTCGTATAACTTGTTCAGGTCGTCATCAGGCAGATTATCAAGGGTTGGATCTAAGCCAAGACGTGTAAGAGCAGCTTCCCTTTTCGCAAAGTTCCAATCGACATCGAATTGCTCGTCGGTGGATGAGGTGGGCGAATCCGGTCGAGTCGAGTTCTCGCTGTTTTGTTCGAGGTCTCTGGCTGTCATGCTTAAATGCATGTTTGATCTTGCTGTCGCACGATCTCTCTGTCTGCGGACTTCCTCGGGATTGTTAAATCTGAAAACGTGATTGTCGCCTGTGCAGTGAATCATATTATAAATTAGTCAATTTTGCAACAGAGCAAGGGGTGGGCAGATAACTAACCGAGAATAATTCTAAAACCCGACCGAAGTTTGTAGGGCTAAGAAATATTGACAAGATCCGTGAGTTTGCCTGAGCTCCGCAAAATAGGACAAGCACTGACCTGACTCGGAGTGAGCTGTTTCCCATTCAGGAACTTTAAAGAATGAAATTATCAAAAAGGATCAATGATCAGAATTTCCCAGCTGAACTTACTGTGATACTTTGCGGCATCGATACAATTGTGACTTTGCCTTCATTATTTTCGAAGGCACAGTGCTCCTCTAGGATATTATCACCACTCAGTCGGATTGCGGCCGGCTTTTCGCTGTCCATGCGCCCTATCTAGTGGAAGTAGGGAATGAATGAGAAACTTTACGAGTTAGAGTTCATATCACAAACAATTGTTTCTCCTGGTTTAAGTTGATATATCAAACATTCGCTCATCAGAGGGTCTGTGGTGAGGTTTAATGACATGGGTCAAACGGAGATGGATACCCCACTGACCTTCATTCTACAAGAAACATCCAGAGATGCGTGATAATGATAAGATAATATTATAAGCCCCGCCACAGAGATAGCAGCTGGTCAAACATGAAATGGGACACACCAGATTGACCAGATGAGGCATCTGTACATCAAGTCAGTTCGAGACTCAAAGAGTCAATCAAATTAAACGAAGGACAGGTTATAAGAAGAAAGGGTGATGTACATACAAGGCGAAATGGACATCAAATTTGACAACTGCTCACCTTCTTGGGGGTATGAACACCGACAAGATTCTTTTCAACCGTAATACCCAATTCTTCAAGAGCTTTCTCTCTCTCTTTTTGAACCTCTTGCGTCCTTTGCAATTTCTGTTCCCAAGTCTCATTGAGACTCTGCATGAGTTTTTCGCTTGCCTCCATCTGCTCTTGGAGTTCGGCTTTGGTCACAGTCTTGATTCGACCATCTTTCGTTTTGTAAGTGACCTTCTGCTTCTCTGGGGGTACATTTGGATCAAAAGAATCCTGTGAAGTTCCAGCCACGCGAGCTGTTGGTGACGATCACGGTGCCAACCAAAATCCATATAAGACAATGGGTTGGAGGAAGCAAGGTCGAAGATTACATCGACAAAGGCAATCAGAGACAAAAAAAAAATTGCGTCAGTTATCAAGATCGTATGGGTTCCGTAGGCGGACAAAATTGCGCGAGTGCGATAAAATCGTACTTACCTCTTAGCACCTCCAACTCTTCCTTGAGCTCGCGCACCAACTTCGCGTTCGGATCCTCGTTTACCACCGCCTTGTTCTTGATCTTCTTAGCCTGATCGGCGTACCGCAGCGTACCAAGTGTCTCCTCGTAATCAGCTGGCGAAATAGCTGCTATCATAGCAGTCTTCGAGTTTCCACCAAGACTATCTTTGAGCAACCATGTCAAAACCTACAACATTTTAGTATACTGAGAAATAAATTGGGTGCTTGCAGATCGCCATTTCAAGTTTTCCGGCCTCAAGCATAGAAAAACGAAAAACCTACCGAATCACGATAAGGAACGAACTCTTCTCCCTTCTTCTTCCCTTTCTTTCCATCGGCTTGACTTGCCAGAGCAAGGGTGGAAATGACTTTTCCAAGGGTCGTCAGAGATTTATTGATGTTGGCGCCTTCTTTCAGGCGCTGTCCGGTTGCGCCAGTAGAGTTTGCCCGTTCTGATCCTGCAAGGTCCACCAGACTGTAGGCAAAAAAGAAATACACATTCGAGATGACAAGTGGAATGAATAAGGAAAGATGCCAATTGAAAAAGATTGGATTAAAGCACGCACCTAATACGGGACACTTTCTCAGTGTCCAGATTTGTATCTACATCGTGTCGTTTCATCGACAGAAGTAGCGTGAAAACAGCATGAGATCGAGAGGAACTGTAAAATAGAAATCGAAAGGTCGTAAGAGACTCATATGATGGTTGAATCAGATGAAAAGCAGACGCGCGTGCGTCCGATCGACTTCAATGCAGAAGGCGAACGATGTGATGAGAAAGGAAGACGATGATCTGAGAGCAGTCTGACGGCTAAACATGCTTCGGTCTCTGAAACAGAAGACGGGACTGGTAGGCGGCATGCGACGCTAATGTGTATAGATTAACGAGTACCAGTACGTACGTTTCGTTCATGTTGGTAGCCGCCACAGTGCGTGCCTTATTACCCTCGTCCATGAGCGTCATCATCTCTTCGTAACTTCCAACAACAAGCTTGCTGAGATCCTCAACGTAAGGACCTAAACTAGGATGCTCACGAACCCTGAGATTGCCAGTATTTTTGGGATTTAGCAAGTCTCGCACTTTCTCGTTGTAGATCTATTCCCGTCGTGGAAGGTTAGCGTGGATCAGTGGAAACATTGAACGCACTTCTATGTATGACACCTCGACTGTGAAGTTGAGGTTTGAATCTGCGTTCTTTTTCAACCTAACTCGCTCAAAAAGTTCCATGCAAGTTAAGGGTATTATTCCTTTATCAGGTCCATCTTAGAAGAGTCCAAGAAATTGTCAATAAATACACGAGATATTCATGAAGGCGACCTACATCCCATCATGCTGTGGCAATGGTCTCAATTTCAGGAAGCTAAATACTGATAGCCAAGAAGCGGGCATACCTGTAGGATTTCCCGGATCCTGCGGTGGGGGTGGCTTGATTATTAAGACACAAAGGAGGGGGGGAATGTTCCACACCTGTTTGGCCATCTAACCCAGTAACATGAGAATCAGATCTTCCACGGAACGAGTCAGAAGACACCTACAAGCAAGGATGCACGCGTTGAATCCCGCAAAACCGTGGTCCAAGAGTTCCTTTCCCAGATCATCGAAGAGGGTCTGCTGTGAACAGTAACCAGGTTCGTCTCTCGGCCCCGCAGACCAGTAAGACTTGTCAAAGCTAAAGTTCATCGTCTTTCGCTCAGTGGCGCGCTTCGTATCTTGCGTAGTGCCTGCTTCGGGTGGGTCAAGAATGGTTTGGTTTCCTTGCATGTGGATGAGCATTTTCGCCCCTCGGGCAATTTCTGTACGTTAGGGTTCACATCTCGTGTTGGAAACAAGGGATATCAAGAAACTTACCTCGAGAATTCAGTGGGCGACATCGTACGACAACCTTGATATTACCAGACCCATCGCCGTGGTCAGCCATGCAGCAAGTAGGCTATACCCTGAAGAAAAATTAAAGAGCGGTTATATGTTCAGGAGTACCCTAAGCTCTTGGTCTAGTCAAGAGCAAATATTATGTGAATAGAGACGGGATATGTGGAATGCAAGAAAGGTCGCGGGAATGTTTGCCATCACGGAAGCCAAGTTGCAGATAACATATTTCTTTATTTGTAAGTCAATACATTCATTATGTTAACCACACCCTCATATCATGATGAAGGACGTTATAACACCCCTCAGGTATCTTGTTTACAGGCTAATAGCGGTCTCATCTTGCGAGGGTGGAAATAGATGCCACAGCAGTTGTCGAAGAAACAGGGTTATAACAAATCGAAGTCGTCGAGCTGGAAAAAGTAAGTATTAATCGAGAAGAAATCGAGAGAAGGGGAAGCGAACCTCATCGTTGTACCGCATGATCGTACGTTTGAGCTTGGAGGTGTCTACCCAGGTTACAAAGTCCTCCATGTGTCTAAAGGTGGTGAATACACAAGCAAAGCGACACAAGAGACAGCACACCTTGTTACCAGATATGCGGGATCTGTGATTGTATCTGGGCCGACACGGACATGACCTTGTTCGATGAATTTGACCGCCTTGAAGGAACTATGAGTCGTGATATGATAAGTAGAAAGTCAACGTACGGCACTAACAGTCTCTGCCATCTTAGACATGCACATAAAGACCGCCAGACGCCTCCTGCAGAAGGCCGCAACAGTGAGCTTGTTTTCTAAATCGCTGAGTTTCGCGGCTGCATTCAAGACGCCGATGTCGTAGAGTTTTGACAAAATCTGCGCTTCCATCCGTGCCTGGAAAGGATCCTGGGAGGGTAGAAGCGAAATTCTGTGTGCAAACTGGCGTAGAGAACCACAGAGCTTGTTGTACTTGTGGTAGTCGTCTCGATCCTGGATGTGGTAGCGACGCATAACCTTGATTTCTCGGAGATTCGCATCTTGTTTCCACTGTGGGCCACAATGAGCAAAAGGGTTGACTATTCACATAAATGAACGCGCACGTTGAGAAAGTCTACTTTCTTCAAGAGTTTTTGCTCATGGTATTTCAATTTGCGAACCATATTTTATCGCAGTGATGGTGAGAGACGCAGCCACGTGTGGACCCTTCTCGCTGTTTAACCCATCGACTAAACTACGCTCTCCGTCGCCCACTCCAATCTCCTCCTTTTTCTTGGTCGTTCATGCTTGCTTTCATCCGTATTTCACATCGGCACCACCCTGCGTCACCCTTCTGCCTCTGAGCATCACTTAGATGAACAGTGCTCTTCGTCAGGGCATGATTCCCCAGTCCTCCATCGGTCAACCACAGGCTATGTTGTCAATGGGAAATCCTTCTTTTTCTATGCAAAATCCGGTTCCGTTGGGCAACCAGCAACCTCTTGGCCCAACCTCCCTGGGTATGCCTCAGAATATGCACAACAACCCACCAATGACCATCCTCAGTGGTGGCCCTGTCCCCGCAGCTTTACCACGATACCAGACAGCCCCTATGCAGGGCCCTCTCCAACAACAGCAGCGTCAAATGGTCCCTCGTCCGTCGCCGAACGGCTCACACCTGAATCCAGTCCCAAATTCTTCCGCTTCCCACATCCAATCTCAGCTTCAAACCATGCCCTTTCCTTCAACTTTGATGCAAGGTGACAATGGTATTCGTCGTGTTCAATCCCAACCCCAGATCAGCATGAATCCGCTCCCTGGTATGTCTGCTTCCGTCATAAGCATGGGTATGAACCAGCAAACCGGCATGCCTGGTCAACTCCGTCAGGTTGCGGGGCAGCAGCAGAACCCTCATCACCACCAACTGCGTATCCAACAACAACAACAACAACACCAGCAGCAGCTACAACAGCAGATGATACCACAGTCAAACATAGATCTCATGATTCGGAACCCGAGCACCGGTAGTACCAGGATGACTCCTGCACAAGGTCAGGTTATGGGTAGCTTAACCCAACCACCACTCGGTTCGGTTCCTCTCTCTGCGGGTATGCCTCCCCAACACCAGAACGCCTTCAATGGTTCGATGCCGCCTGGACAGCTCTCTACCTCACCAAGGCCAACTTCAACTCAGGGTATGCCAATGGGTACCCCAGTATCCTCTCATGTCCCAATCAATCGTCCTAGAACGAGTCCAGATAGCTCAAATACGTTTCCATATATGAATTATTCTGCATCGCAATTTCCAGGCAATGCCACTGGCCGCGGTATCCCCAGCCCTGGCCCGTCTTCGTATCCCTTCGTCCCAGCAACGTCTCCTCGAATGCAATTGTCAGGTATACCACAAACCTCACCACCGGGCATGATGCCTTCACAAAGTGGCAATCCTAAGACAGTATTTTTCCCCACTCCTGCACAACAACATCTTGACATGACTGATATTTACAACCCAACCTTCGCTATGCCTCCCCCTTCCATACCCAATCAGCTAGTTCCGACGTCACTACAACAGCCTCCTCTTCCTTCAACACCGCAGGCACCTTCCCTACCCAATCCCCAACAACAACGACCACCTCAACCTTCACCGAGCCCACAACAACAAGTCCACCAGCACCAAGTTGGCCATCCAATACCACCGGATCAAATCCATGGCCTTCCACACTCACAGTCGCAAGGAGGGGTTGGTGGAGCTCCTGGTGGGGCGCCGTCTACGTCACAACCTCCTCGTGGGATCCAGTCACCCGCTTCTTCTAATGCTTTTGCTGGAGGTCTAACAGCGGCAGGTAGATTGCCGCCTTCTCAGCAGGCTCAAGGTTCTTCGTTATCTTCGCCGTCCACGCAGCAGCCACCGGCGGTAATGACAGTATCGTCCAGACCATCTATTCCCGGAAGTGCTACCATACCGCTCACTGCGTCGTCTAGTGTTCCTACCGGCCCCTCACTAACTACAAGTCCGCCTCCTGGAGTTGAACAAGCAAGTAGCAGAGGAAAAGTTGCTTCCAGTGGATCGTACGTCTCTCATGCCCCTCGTTTATCAAACTCACAACGTTTCTGGGCCATCTAGTTCGACACATCATAACAATCAACAGGAAAAACAAGGCATGGGTCTCATGCGGCTTTTGCAATTCAGCGGTATCCTTTCAAGCGAGAATCCACAGAAGCACAATCTCAGTTTCTGGAACGACTTGATTAGAGAGTATTTCACTCCAAGTGCGATCATGAGGTTGACACTCTGGAAGGACAACCAGAGGATCGAGGCCAAGCCCTTTGGTGAGTACTTTTATCGTTTTCTTTTATCAAGGTATTTATTTATGCGCGATTCGCGTTTTTGCTGCAGAAATCGGCGTCCCAATCTTGCCAAGATTTTTTTTGGTTACAACCCAATCTGGTGTCAAATCCATGACATTATCTCTAGACTCTGCAAGAGAGAGGATATATCAAACGGGTCATACGGTCATTGAATGTGTCGGCGCATCTTGGACTTACAGATACAGAAACGGTTACACAGTCACACTTCGTGGACCGTTGACAGCGCATGTAATCGCGACTTCGAAGACCCCCCCTGGAAGCAACACCGGTGATAACAGCGATTTTATGTACAAGTTCGACGAATTTCAGTTTGACGCAAATTTCCACGACAAGTTTATTGCCCTCGAATCGATACTAGGAGTCAGGTCTATAGAAAACCTTCCCCCTCCGACTCCTATGATGGTGTCGGCGCCTAGCCCCTCGGCGCAAGCTGCGGCAGCCGGTAGTGGGCCTGTTAGTCAGAACCAGGCAGATGATGAAAGAAAATGGGAAGAACCCAGGTTGTTTATTGATCGTGCCTCATTACCTGGAGAACCCGTTAATGCTTTTGGAATTCCCCAGGCCACCATGCGATGTCTTGAACTTGCAGAGAGTGTCACGTCGATGGCCGAGTTGATCCAGTTTGCCAGGGAATCCTCAAGAGGCTCAGGTGAGACGAGTCTTATCTTCGACTACTTCTACCAAACTTACTGTTATAGACATGAATGTGACAGAGGCATTGAAGAAATTTGCGATACGATTGCGGGATTCTGGAGCTGTTCTTCCTCCACAGCCCCCTACTCAACCATCTCTGCATGGCTATCCTATAAATATCAACCACCCAGTCTATCTGGCTCCATCAGCATCGTCATCTACAACTTTTCATTCAGCTAGCGCTTCGCCTTTACCAACGCATTCGATGCCTCCTAGTACGGCTGTGAGTTCTCCCCCGACCACACCATCAGGAATTAATTCGCCCGAGAAGCAACCACCGAAGACCATTCCACAACAGGTCCAGCAGACTCAGACATCCTCTGCGCCTTCGACATCACCTGCGATGTCGACTGCTAGCACACCTGCTGGGAACCTAAAAAGGAAACAAACTGGTGATGCGACGTCCCCAACAATAGGCAATGAGCAACAGCCTCAAAAACGTATAGCTCGGAAGCGTGGACGGACAGGGACTGGATAATGATGGCCGCATTGGAAATGTTTGTCCCGATTACTTACTGTCCTTCCTTGGGGAGGGGTGCTATGCAAATATCTTGCTCGCAAAAATCGACCAAGCTGCTTTATCTTCTTGTCACCAGTTATTTTGCCAGTTTGTGCATTAGGCTGTACCCTACCTTGATCCCTATTTATCTTCTCCAGGGTGTCAAGTTGGCGAACCAAGTACATTCAACACGGCAGTTTGCTACATTTTATGGCATCCCGAATCATCATTTCTTTTCGCATTCTGGACGATATGATACGCCTTCGCAGTGTATTTGCAATATCTACGTGAGAAATAAGTAATCCATGAATGATGTGTAGTAAGTACTTAAAATGTATGAATCGAAATTACCAAAATCAGGATACGCTAATAAAATAAGGTATACAGTACTCTGCAGCTTTACGCCTAAAAACACCGAAGAGAAGTCCAGATAGCATTATCGCTCCGCGGTGGGCACTAGTTCATGCAGGAAATCGCACTGGTCGCCGTATTTGCATCTGTTAATTTCGTGTAAGAAATTAGCCTCTCTCATGTGACTTGGAATTCAAATTCAAGTGCTCGCCTTTGTTGTTGGAAGAATAAGCATGGTCGACTTTTTCTACTAGAATACGGCTTTGCACTCCACTCCTCGCTTCGATCTCGACTCCCACGTCCGGCCCCGCGTCCACGTCCACCACGGCCACCATTGTCTTCCCATTGAGACAAATATTGTTTATCACTTTCATCAGAGTAATCCGAGAAGTGTGATCCCCATCCGGAAGGTGTACCCGAACTTGGAGGGGTGGTGTCGTACTGTCCAAATTGGAGTTGTTGTTGCCCGGCCACACCCATACTCGATGATATTTGCGCAAGGAGTTGTTGTAATTGGTCTGGTCGGAGATTTTGCACCGCAGCTACGGACGTTAGGTCCACAGTCGGCGCTTGATGAGGGGTCGTGTCCATTGCATTAGGCACATTCGATGACAACTGTCCGATGAGTTGGCTGACATTGAGACTCGAATCTATGCTCATGCTCATTGAAGGATCAACAGCTGGAGCGGCTGGATAGAACAAACTCTCCATCTCATCACCTAACTGCATCGTTTTAACGTCCTTATCAACTTCCTCCTCTGTAAGAGTTGTTGAGGGCTCTGCAGGTGAGTCAGGTATCTGAGTAGGCGTCATATACACTGCAGAAAGCGCTGTTTGCTCTCTTTCTTCCTGTACGCCTTTCTCCTGGCTTGCATGGCCTCTGGGCATCCGGGGGTTGTTTGGATCGGAATCAGGAGGCATTTCAATGACTATGCGGATGATCGATTAAAACGCAGCGCGTTATGACATGAATCACTCACTGAATGGGTCATACCAATCAAGCGCTTCTTCAAACAGACGAGCATGTAGTGCCGCGCCCTCTTCTCTGTCCAAGTCGCGAAAACTATGCATCCCGTACTTAATCTGGAAAACAAATCCGGGCATAAGTAAAACTTCTATACGGATACGCAGATAAAATTGCAAACATCTGTCGGGTCATCATCATACACCGCTCTTTCAATGAGTTTTATCGACTCAAGCCTGCCATCTGGAGCCCATGTCACCGATTTCTTTTTCTTAAGGGTGGTCCCGAAGTTTTGAACCTCACTAGTATCGATACTCGACGCCAATTGGGGTGGGGGGGTCGAAACAGCTGGGGAATCTCGCTTACCGACCTTCATGAACTTGAGGGCTTCTTGGAATGGGTCGAAGTTGGAAGGTTGAGAGATGTTGCTTGTTGAAATTGCAGCAGTATCTTCTTTCTTAACTAAACCCACGACAGCTGCTTTTTTGAATGTTGGAAGCTTCGCCTTGGGTTTTGGGGCAGAGAAAAACGACGAGTCAGCCTTGGCATCTTTAACTGGAGGTGCTGTTGATCTTGTTTCCTTCTTGAGCGCTACAGGTTTTAACGAAGAGGCACCACCGACTGCAATCTTCTTAATGGGGGCAGCACCCTTATTACTTGTAGTTGGATCGTTGCCTTTCCGTTTCTTTGTATCTGGCCAACCCGTCAGAATGTCCCATGCTGCGATACAATGACAGACTAACCCTCTTTCGAATCTTCTTCGATTGTAAGCATTTCTCTCCAACGTCGTTCTAAATTGGACGCCATGTCCTTGATCGCTGCATTAACGAGAAACAAACGATTTTCGAGTTAGATTTACTTGTTCAGTATTTTACGAAGTCTCACGAGAAACAAAGGAGAAGAAAGAATAGTCAAGGAATAACCACTTGTTATTCTCTTTCAGCTCAACGTAGCGTTTTGTTTATAAACAATATAAGTTGCGGCTCGTCACATCGGGCGGGAGTCACATACGGAAGCAAAGCAGTAGGAAGAGTTCTTTCTCCTGTGAATGGAAACAAAAATGGGGATGTGTATAACTCACCGGCCGATCGTTCGCCTTTGCCCAAGTTCTTGATCACTTTACCAAGTTTTGAAGCTGCAAGAGATTCGAGGCTGAAAGGTAAGCGGTCTATAAGCTGACAGCGGTAATCTATGAGAAAGCGGGTTTCCTGGATTCAAATTACGGGATAACACACATGTAGCAGTGGCATGATGGTCTCTTGCAAAGCTCCTGAATCAGCTTTCGCCGCTGCCCTGATCCATTCCCGAGTGATATCCACCGCAAGTGAGTTCTCTGACCATGCCCTGTAATAATGGTTCCCGGCACCATCTCTGATTCGCGCGAGGATGTCCAACCGAGTTTGTGTGTCGACATCGGTGATGCCAAAGTCAGCAATTCGATCTGTCAAGTGTTGAACAGCTTGTGCACCGGAAAATGCCGAAGATTGGAGTAGTGGCCGGAGGGAGTTTAAAAATTTCTTTTTTTGTTCCTCTCGTTCTTCCAGAGTTGGTCCCGAGGCCGGTGCCGTCTTCAATGCCGGACCCGAGTTTGGGGGAGACAGAGCTTCCCCATTGGCCCGGTTTATCGGAGAAGTCAACGCCGATGGCATGACAGATGTTTGTTGTGGCTGGGATTGATAGTATGTTTGCAACATCGGCATATGAAGGGCTTGTGGAGACAGTGTGCCTTGTGGCGATTGTTGTTGAGTTTGCGGACGGTAATATGATGCATACAATAATGGTTGAGAGAAAGAATATGCCCTTTGCGATCCGACACTTTGAGACTGCTGTGATTGAAATTGTTGTGACGAAACGGTCGGGCTTGAAGTCGATTGAGGAAATGTCGACGTGCCATTTAATGTTAAAAGCGGACTGGCCCCTTATGTCAGACACGAAAAAAAAGGTCTAAACGATGGCAACATACTCAATCGTGATCTCGGCCGGGTGGGATCGTTGATCTTGCCGTTGGGGAGAGGGCTGTGTGGACTGCTGGCTGACTTGCGAGGTGGTTGCTGTTGTCGCTCCATTCAAACTGGAATACGTGGAGACGGGGATAGGGGTCGGCGCGGGCGCCCATGCGCCATAAGAAATAGTGTTCAAGGGGGAGAATTGGAGGTAATTTGGGTTGAGGTAGGGGTTGAAATATGTCTGGGGCGAGACGGAATTGTTTGACGGGCCTGAAAGAGCAGTGGCATGTTAGATCCATACGTGTTGAGCAAACATGAATCATGTCGGCGCCGTGGCAATTGCAGACTTACCAGGAAGATCAGCTAACGCCGTAAACTCGTTCAAGTCAGTCAGGCCCGTGCCTGTCAAGTTGACCATGCCTTGTGAACGTTCCTTTGACCAGTCATCCGACCTCGCTGTCTCATGCTGGGGAACAACGGCGTTTTGTTGTGAGGCTTCGGGAATTTGGGCTTGCACCCATTGGTTGAACAATTGCGATTCCATCTTGTTCCTTTTCTCTTTTTTTATAAAAATTTTTTAACGATCGTTGCCAACTATCAAATGGCTTTGAGCAGATCACAGGACAATAGGAGAGATGATCGCAAGCACAGCTGCACGCTGCGTCCCACTTCGTCCTCGCTATGGACGATGGTGACGGGAGAATCCGCTTTGTCGACAACGGATGCTACGTTGAAGCCAATTAGAACTCCGATACAATTAAAATTCGCACGGTCACTGAGACATTTATTATTGTGTGTATGTGATATCAAGTTTTCTTTCCGCTATGTCTGACCAATTGTCAAAGTTCGAATTGCAGAGAGAGCAGGTGTGCATTTTATGTTTTGTCTGGCTTCCATTTTTTCCTTATTTTAATTTGCAGTTTGCGACTGGCCTTGCCGACGTTGCAAAATCGTTGCGTAGTTGCGCCCAATTTGCGGATGAGTTCGCAAAGGTTGTTACCGACACACCGTATTCACCGGAGACGGCCGCTGTTCTCCAAGGTACGCCTCCGATACGCTTGGTCTAAGCGCGTCACTACCAAAATTCTAGGCGCGTCCGAATCTGGCAAAGGAAAGCGCAAAGCTGCGCATTCCCCGGAAGATGGCGAGGGTCCAAAGAAACGCAGACGTAACATAAAGCCAAAGGATCCCAATGCTCCGAAGCGTCCTGCATCGTCCTATATTCTTTTCCAGAATGACGTCCGCAAGGAACTCAAGGAACGGCACCCCAACCTGTCCAACTCAGACTTGTTGGGCCTTATTTCTGAACAATGGAAACAAATGTCTCAAGAACAGAAAGAGGTGAAACGCGTTTTACACGCTGTCGTCTTGCTCTCTTATGTGCTGAACCACGTCCTTCATTTCTGTAGACCTACAACCAGATGATGAAAAGTGCCAAGGCCCAGTATTCGGAGGACAAGAAAGCATATGACATTCGCAACCAAGCGGAAAGTGAAGTGGCAAACGCTGCAAAGACGGTGTGTTCTGGATCCGGAACCCTTATTCGCGTCGACCTAATTAAAGGTTCCTCTGTTCCAATAGCCTGAAAAGGAAGTTGCAACATCCCGTGTATCCAAACCGGCTTCATCTCGAGGCGCGGGCACTTCTGTAATCCTTCCGCGTATAAAGGCTACCGAAGTGTCACCTAGCAGTGATTCGACAGATGGCGATGAATCAGAGGGCGAACAGGCTCAAGTTCCAATAAAGAAACGACAGGAGAGCGACTCAAGTAATGATGAACTTGAAGACGCGCCGGAAACAAAGAGCCGGAGCACAGGGTCAGTTCAACCAAAAACTAAAAAACACTCCAAATAGTCCGCAGACTTTGGTCTAGAATGTGGCACAGTCAGAAGTTGGTCTTCTCGGATGAATTTGTCCGATTTGCCCATCCGTTCTTTGGATGAACATTTAACAACTTTTATTATTATTTTAACCTAACTTGTGGTATAATCCCTCACTTTCTTGGCTCATCTTACTTGAGGGGGTCTGATTTGTTTTTTTTTTCTCTCAGTGGCTGTACTTATTAGCTGTGTTACATATAATCCATACTGTATGTTGTGTTTTGTTGATAATCATGATGCTGTACACTTGCCTGTTATATAATGGGCAGTCGCTTTTTGTCCTTCCATCCGATCTTCGACGACTATGAACGATCCCTACGGGAAGAATCCAGATACAAGACCTCTACCCGAAGGATGGTTGGCTCTATACAATAGACAGTGTGTACTTCTGTCTAATAACCCCGCCCTTAGACTGATCGCTTGCATAGGTATAAATCTTGGTTGGTGATATCTAGCATTATCGACAATTTTTTTCACGCGCCAATAATAGGTATTACGTTGACGAACTACACGGCGGCCAGTCAGTTTGGCAGCACCCGGCTGATAATCTGCCTCCCCCCCCACCCCCACAGCCGCTGTACGCACCTCCTTCGGGTGCTCCGCCTCACTTGAACACTCCATATAACAATACCGGGTATCCAACCCCCCCGACGACTGGGGGCTATAATCCTGGGCCGGGTCCTCAATACCAAGGCTCTGGCGCCCCTCCAACGCCTTACCAGCAAGGCCCTCAATACCAAGGAGGTTCTGGCACATCCCCAGTGCCTTACCAGCAAGGCCCTCAATACCAAGCATCCCCAGCAGCGCCTTATCAGCAATCTTCACAATCGGGGCAGGAGAAGAAGGGTGCTGGAAAGGGTGAACCAACTTGATAATAGTCAATTTTTCGTAACTAATTGGATTTAGGAGGACTCGGACTGCTTGGAGGGTTACTTGGAGGCAAGCTTGCCAGCGGCAAGCACGGCTCTTCCGGATTTGGTGGTGGTGGTTATCCTGCTCAGCAGTATTATCAACAGTCGCACAAACCGCCCAAGAAGCAAGGTGGGATGGGAGGAGGGGCTGGCCTAGCCCTCGGAGGTGTGTAAAGTATAGGCTCTCAGTGATACCTCCTGACATTAATTTTATGGCAGCGGGCGCCGGTTTGCTTGGTGGCCTGTTGGTAGCCGATGCTGTTGACGACGCTTTTGACGGTATGTATTCCAATTGCCTCTGCCATCATTCATAACCCATATATTCTTGCAGACGATTGTGGAGGGGGTGACTTTGGCGATTTTGGTGATTTCTAGGAAATTATTAAACAGATTCATATGTTATACTTACCTCTAAGCCTTGATTATCTCTGTATAAATGTTTCTATGTTTTGATATCTTTTATCTTTCGGGTCTGCTTTTGGCCAGCTCGGCCGAGTGATGTTGCCAATTCCTTATGTCGTTCGTGCCAAGCCCTTGCCAAGACTGATGATATTATTATCATATATTTGGTCAGTAGATCAGTTGCATACCATAGCATACCTCGCAATTGAGCTCAGTTGCAACATCGTTTATTCCTCGGATTGTACCCACCCAACTATTCAGACTATTCTTTATTCTACAAGCCGATAAACTTGAAGCGATGGAAAACCAGACAACCTTGAATCCTGACATGCGTCGCCTGCCAGATGGTTGGGTTCAGCATTGTCAGCCTGCGTATGTGACTTTCACTTGTTCTCTGGTCTGTAAAATTGTTTATTTAACGCGAAACTTCTAGAACACAGACTTGGTATGTTTTCATAATTGGGGGGCCAAGATAATAATTAGAAACTCCACAGGTATTACGTTCAAATTGCCGTGGCACCGCCAGCAGTATCCTTCATTCATCCAGCTGATCTCTTTGGAGGGACGGTGAACAGGGCAAGTTCACCCGTGTCTTCCACTGCGGCGGGTCCACAATTTCATAACCCAACTATGCGTCGCTCTCCCAACGGTCATTCCACATCTTCGTCCATGCGACCTCAAGGCATGACAGTTGCACAAAAACTGTACGCCAGTTCTGGTGCAGCTGCTGCGCCCATGATCAATACGAATAGCATAACGAGTCTCTCGACATCCGTCGACGCAGCTAGCACCCCAAGCCCGCCTTCATCTTCAAATCGGGTATCAATGTTGCCCACTCCTACATCGACATCTCCTTTGCGAAGCGAAAGTTCAAGACCTATGAGCTATTTACCACAATCGCGTGTTAGCCAACAAGGTTCGAGGATAAACCCACACAATAACAATCGTCCCGGAGCAGCACTGTACGCCTCTGCGCGAGAGCCATCGGTTCCCTCTAATAACAGTGGTGACCACAATCCGCATCGGGCAGCCACCGAACCACTTTTTCAGATGCCCACAACCTCAACGAATACTGTTCATGAAAGACCGCACTCCCAAAATGCTGGTTCCTTGGCCCCGAATTCGTATTCCAGTTTTTTGAGGCCCCGTCCAACACCCAACTTAGTGACGAAAGCAAGACCACCGCCTCTGGACGTCGGCGTGCAGCCCGGCAGGGTGGACTTCGCAACGTCTCCCCTTCCATTGAGTGTACAAGCGACATCCCCACCATCCGCCTCGTTGTTGTTCTCCAATCCTGCTGATAATTTATCACTTTCGAGACCTAGCTCGGGCACATCCCCGCATAACGCACATTTATACAACAATTTCGGCCTTGACCAGCAAAGTCGAGTGGACGCGGCGCTTGATGCAACCGCAGGTGGCCTTGATCCTGCCAGACTGCTGTCTATGCTCAAAACTGCTCTCTCGGTGAATCCAATCGCAGAATCAGAGTTGCGAGCTGTGGCATACACGCAGCCGAATGCTAATTATCAATCAGTCATGAATGCTCTTAAACACCAACAACGCTATCGGATTACATCCACACTACCTTCAGGCGTGGGAGTACAGCACCATTCCCCTCTGGGCTCTGTTGACTACCAGCTTTTAATCACAGAAGTTGAGAGGTTGGAGGTCAAGGCCACGCTTGCTCAACAGTCCCAGCAAGCAGCTATAATTGTGCAACAACAGCAGATGGCTCTGGACGCCCTCAGAAAGCAGCAAGAGGCCACTCTCGCTCAACAACAGCAATCGATTCTAAACCAACAAGTTCAGGAACAAGCGGTCCTGAATTCCAATTTACAACCTCACCAAAATATCATTCTTGCCCAGCAACAGGCGCTCCTGCATCAGCAAGCTCAGGAAGAGGCCAAGCTAAAGTTGCAGATACAGCAGCAGCAGCAGACCGCTTTCTCTCAGCAACAGGTGGCCATTAATCAACAAGCTCAGGAACAAGCAATGTTAAATTTGCAAATTCAACAGCAGAATCATGCGGCTATTGCGCACCAGCAAGCGATCTTAAACCAAAAAAAAGCGGAAGAACAAGCTGCATTAAAATTGCAACTCCAGCAGCAAGCCTTGATGCAGGCGAATCAACAACAATTTTATACACTGCAACAGCATACGGCGCCTGTCAACCATTCTCAACCACATCAGCCAACCACGCATCAATGGGGACAGCAGCAACAACAACAACAATCTGGGCTAGGGACATTTATGGGTTCAGTTATTGGAGGGGGATCACAACAGCAGGCGGGTGGGCAAGGGAATTCGTCTATTCAACAGCGGGTTGTGTCGCACCTCTTTGATTCTGTTGTGAATTCCCTTCAAGGACCCGGAGCATCGGACCCGTCAGCTTGTGGTGACGCAGGGAATCAAGGCTTAATGAGTTCCATCACGCAGACCTTTAATGGCTTCAGTGGTGGTAGTCAGGACCCGTCTTCAGGGTTATCCGGTCTATTTGGAGGCGCTGGAAATGTAGACTTCACTACCATGGTTGCAGGGAATACGGATTTATCGACTTTGACTGCAAGCGTAGACTTCTCTTCGGGGGTAGATTTCAGCTCTGATGATTGATGACAATGTTATGTTTCCGTTCGAATTGCACTCATAGAGTCATTATCCAATCCTTACCACTTTTTACAGGCGTGATATGTGACAGGCGCGATCTCGTGATGTTATGCAAATTTAATTAATCAACCCATTGCCGAGTCAATGCCGACCTGTTTTCTTTTACCATGACGGATAGAGTGACGCGCAAGTCAAAGCGGATTGCAGCGTTGTCTGTGGCAAGTACGCCGCTCTCTGTGGCGTCGCCTGTTTTTACTTCAGCCCGGGAATCAATGGCCCCCGAGACCCCCGTCACATCCATGGTATCCGATGACGAGACCAAAAGGGCAAGCACTTTGCAGTCCAGGAGGGGAAAAGCCAAGGCCGATGCCACACATTCTGTGAATTCGATTGATATTATGACCAAGAACGGCAACAGTAAGCGTCCTATTGTGTTTGATGACGCAGATGAGAGTGCTTCACGACCACTGAAACGGCGTGCTGTGTCAAGTCGGGCATATGTTAGTCTTGCTAACAGAAGAACAGGCCAGGTATGGATTATCGCCACAATTTATGGGTCCTGCTGATAGACACCCTCAGGCTAGTGTTACACCACTTTTGACTAAGAGGGAAGACAAACAGAAAGCACCCGCCCCTTTTGAGGGCGAAACTGACGAATTCGGTACTTCTTCTGTGACCGAGCACAGTGACTCTGATTTCCAACCGGACGAACAGGCGATGCTGGCCACTGCCATTCGCCTGTCGCTTCAAACGGCTGAGCAAACCAATGAAGCAGGACCCAGTAATACATTTGGATATTCCACCCCAGAAGATCTCGACGATTTGTCCGACGCCTCGTCCGATAACTACCCTTTGCAGAGTCGAACTAAGATGGTAGTAACATCTCAAGCCAAAAAGAAAGTCGCTCCTACCAGTGCTGATGGCAAGGTCGACATTTTATATCCCGACTTCATGGCGGCTCAGAAGAGAAAGCGCACAGCGATCCTGTCGGCACGACGGGCCAACAAGAAGGAAGAAAGGGCACTAATGCGGAAACTACGACGCAAATTAACACATGTATGAATTCAGACTCCTCACACCACCGTAACATTTATACAATCACAGGCCGAACGAACGACTATCGCTTTGCAGAGAAACCACCCCGAGCTGCAAGATGTCTGGGTTAACTTGGAGGCAAACGCCCCGAAGGGTAAACCTCAAAAAGCTACCCAGCCGACCGACCTGAAAGTGACATTGCTCCCATTCCAATTAGAAAGCCTCCTTTGGATGAGGAAGCAAGAAAAGGGAGTCTGGCATGGTGGCATATTGGCTGTGAGTTTCCAGCTTCTTCTGCTTTTCGGAATATGACTATTAGATTCAGGATGAGATGGGGTATGTAATTTTCTCAGGTATGCATTGTACTGATGTCAAACTACGTTTCCAGAATGGGGAAAACAATCCAGATAATTTCCTTATTCGTTTCTGATATTCGAAGGCCAAATCTAGTTGTCGCGTATGCCTGTTCCTCTTCAGTTAATTTCTTGCCATTCAGCATGATTCAATAGGCCCACCGTCGCCATTATGCAGTGGAGGAATGAAATTGAGGCACACACTAACGGTATAAAGGTTCTCGTCTGGCACGGAGCCTCCCGTGAGTCAGATATGGAACAACTGAAGAAGCATGATGTTGTATGTTTGAATCCATTTCTATGCTATGTAAAAGACCAACATGTCTGATTTCTAGGTCTTGACGACTTATTCCATACTGGAAAGGTGGCAGGCAGTTTTTACACTCTTCCTTTCAGGTCGCTGATCTCATTGCTAGCTGTTTCCGGAAGCAGGAGAAGGGCTTCGAGCGAAAAGGCCTAATCATCAAGGAAAAGTCGCCCATTCACCAAATCAAATGGAAAAGGGTGGTGCTCGATGAAGCCCACAACATCAAAGAACGATCTACAAACACCGCGAAAGCTGCGTTTGGACTCCAAGCTGAATACCGCTGGTGTTTGTCTGGGACCCCACTCCAGAATCGTGTCGGGGAATTGTACAGCCTCGTGAGGTTTTTGGGAGGAGATCCATTCTCCTTCTACTTCTGCAAGTTTTTGAGTTTATTCCCATTGACCTGTATATTCATGCCATATTAGGCAAGCTCTGCGACTGCAAATCTCTCCACTGGATATTCGATGACAATAAGTCTTGCAGGGGTACAGTCATCAATATATTATTCAATGTTCTCGCTGATGTATTGGACAGAATGTGGACATAGTCCTATGCAACACGTGAGTTGTCATTAAAATTCGAATCCTGCAACTTCGTTCGCCTATTACAGACGTGCTTTTGGAACAATGAAATCTTGACACCCATCCAGAAGCATGGAATGAGGGGTCCAGGAAAGGACGCTTTTGCGAAGCTGAAACTCTTATTGGGCTGTATGATGCTCCGCAGGACCAAGGTAATATAATGTCCAACAATGTGCACAACCCCTTCTCAAGCCTCTCTCCAGCTTCAAAGAGCTGAGGATCTCGGGCTGCCTCCGCGGACGGTTATCGTTCGTCGCAATTATTTCAGCCCAGAGGAGAAAGAAATTTACCTTTCTCTTTTCTCTGATGCGAAACGACAATTTGCTACTTATGTTGATCAAGGAACTATTCTCAACAGTGAGGATTCTGACTAAGTTGAGATACTTCCATCCTTGCTCATTTTTTTTCAGATTATTCTAACATCTTTAGTTTACTTACGCGGATGAGGCAAATGGCATGTCACCCAGACTTGGTGCTTCGAAGCAAGACAAACGCAAACACTTTCATTCCTGATAATGAAGGAGAGGCTACAGTTTGCCGCGTATGCAATGATATAGCCGAAGATGCTATTCAGGCAAAATGCAGACATATTTTTGATCGAGAATGCATCAAGCAGTATTTACAAGCGGCCCTGGAAGATCAGGTAAGTTCATTGCGTCTATCGGGTAGCGAGTATTGACTGCTACCATCAACCAGCCCGCTTGTCCCGTTTGTCATTTAGCGTTGACCATTGATTTGGAAGCACCAGCTCTAGAACTTGAAGAAAATGTTTCCACTGTCCGACAAGGTATTCTCGGGCGACTTGACCTTGATAATTGGCGCTCGTCTTCAAAGATTGAGGCATTGGTCGAAGAACTCAGCAACCTTCGTTTAAAAGATGCTACTACAAAGAGCATTGTTTTCAGCCAGTTTGTGAATTTCCTGGATTTAATTGCTTTCAGATTGCAAAAAGCAGGTTTCACTGTATGTTTCTTTGTATCCTGGTCTTATTGGCATTCGAACTTCTTATTAGATCTGCCGATTGGAAGGCACGATGTCGCCCCAAGCGAGAGATGCCACTATTAAGCATTTCAGTGAGGGAATCTCATCAAGCATAAGCGAGTAACTCATGTCTCGTATTCACAGTGAACAACGTTGAAGTGACTGTGTTCCTCGTGAGCTTGAAGGCAGGGGGTGTAGCCCTGAACCTGACTGAAGCCTCCCGTGTATACTTGATGGATAGCTGGTGGAATCCTGCGGTATACATTTCCATAAATGCATCATTTAATTCCCCCATTCTGACATTTATCAAGGTTGAATATCGTATGCAGTCGCCATGTCATTTCTGCAACTCACTTACTTTTTGGCAGAGGCTATGGACCGTATTCACCGTCTTGGTCAACGCAGGCCCGTTCAAGCAATTAAGCTTGTGATCGAGGATAGCATCGAGAGCCGCATTATACAGGTTTGTCATGCCCCTTTGTCGCAGGACTTCAGTAAACTGTATAATACTCCTTAGTTGCAGGAAAAGAAGAGTGCGATGGTGGATGCGACACTATCAGCCGATGAATCAGTAAGCATCATACGTTATATACGATACCTTCCTGATGACTAACTTTTTCTAGGCAATGGGAAGGCTTACACCTGAGGATGTATGTTTCTTTTCGTCTTCACCATAATCATTATAATCATATACCCCGTTCTTCACAGCTCGGATTCTTGTTTAGGGTAAGCTCGTTATCGAGTTTTTGCACCAACGCTCACTTTTTCTTTAGTTGTAAATCAAATTGGGACTTTGGATCAATGCACTTGAATGTAGTTCCAATTCTCATTTATTTCTTGGATTAAAAGCCACATGTGTCCGATCTTATTGAATATAATAAAGAATTGAACATTCTGGTGCTTGATTTATGTAAATAGTATCATCGAAGTGAAAATCACATGCTTGTCGTACGTATCTCTACAGCTGCCGCTTTGCCGTTTCTTGTCACTACGAGTACATTCCCCATGAATGAATACAGCTGGGAGGAAATTAGCGGGGTATGTATTGAACCAAAGGTCGCTTTGCTAGATTGTTGATGTTCTGCCACAGCATGACAAGGAAGGTGACGTGGTGAGTGCATAGCTATGGTACATCTCCACATGAGGCACTCAATCTTATAGTGGATTGTGATTGACTCTAAAGTTTATGACGTCTCTAAGTTTGCCCGGCTCCATCCTGGTGGTGCAAACGTTCTCTATGGCAAATCTGTTGGTGAGCCTTTGGATAACCAGAGTTGTGGTTGACCATGAACGCTTTCTCTCGTCAGCTGGCAAGGATGCTACGAAAGTATTCTTTGGTCTTCACAGACACGAAGTGCTGTTTAAATCTCAATACAAGCGCCTCCAGATTGGGAGATTAAAGGGGCATACAGAACAGATCAAATCGCTTTCTCCAGGCGAACTGAGCAACGTGCCGTATGCCGAGCCGATATGGCTCAGCCCAGGCTTTTACAGCCCGTATTATTCAGACAACCATCGGAGGTTTCAATCTTCCATGCGGGAATTTTTTGAAAGTGTGGTCAGACCGGAGTCCGAGCGATGCGAAGAGAATGGCAAGAGAATTTCGCAAGAGGTTGTCGACATGATGGCGTATGTCATTACCATAATATAACTAACGGATTTGTTTACTGTTCGTTCAGTGAAGTTAACATTATTGCCATGCGCCTTGGCCCAGGAAAGCACCTCCGAGGTCGCACTTTGCTTAGGGGCATCATCAATCCGGAAGACTTCGATTATTTCTATGAGGTATGTGTGATGTCTGTAGTCGCAGATTCTTTCCTTATACTTCCGAGCAGGCTATTATCCATATGGAACTCGCACGAGTAAGCAGCAGGGCTGTAGTCGATGGTCTGCTCGCCGGCTTGGTGATTGGATTGCCACCAATACTGAATTACGGTACCCCCGAACTGCAACGAAAGGTAGTTCCGGATGTGCGTGTACTTACTTTATATTTGAGCCCTTTTGACATCGGACATTTCAGGCATTGGCAGGAAAGAAATATATAGCACTGGCTATCAGCGAAGCATTTGCGGGGAGTGATGTCAACGGCCTCCAAACAACCGCAGTTCGAGATGGTGACTATTGGGTTGTGACTGGAACAAAAAAGTATGTGCTCATATCCTTTTATTTATGGCTTTCCTTACTCCAATCTTCTAAAGGTGGATTACAAATGGAACATTTGCAGACTACTTCACGACAGGATGCAAGACAGAGGCATGTTCTTATCCACAACTAAGTCTAGAAGAGATTAATTACATTTTCACAGACTGGTTTCACAGTCATTCTCATTGAACGCGGTCCAGGCGTTCACACCAAGCAAATTAAAACCGCTTATTCTTCAGTTGCAGGCACAGCCTATGTACTCTTCGACAAAGTATGTTTTCTAAGCCTGCTATCGATATTGAGTAACGCATAGTATAGGTTCGTGTGCCGGTCTCCAATACTTTGGGTGAAATTGGAGCTGGGATGTCTGTTATACTCTCAAACTTTAATCACGAACGCTGGATGGTCACGGCCACTTCCATTGCTGCACAGCGCATGGTTGTGGAGGAATGCCTCAAGTTCGTCAGAAATTTTGCTTGTAGTTCATTTCTCATTTCTTTTGCATAGATGGGCAACTCAACGTATTGTTTTTGCAAAACCTTTGGCTTCTCAGCCCGTGATCAGGTTTAAACTTGCCAAATTGATATCTCGCATCGAGACATGTCAAAATTGGTTTGAGTCTGTCACCTACCAGATGAACAATGTGAGTGAATCGTCCACGTCAACCTGATAGGTACAAACCTTGGAATTTGCAGATGAATTATAAGCAGCAATCAGATAAATTGGCAGGGCCGATTGGGCTCCTTAAACAGTGTGTCTACTGCTCTGTTATTCGAGTTGTCAACTCCTATTGTTTTAGATATGTATCTCGGTGTGGCCGTGAAACCGCAGAGGGTAATTCTAAAATTTATGAATACGCTTCGATTGACCTTCCGCTTGTAGATGCAACACAAATTTTTGGTGGTCGTGCCTTGACTACGACAGGAATGGGTAAATTCATAGAGAATGTTGGTATTTGTTTTCCTTAATTCTTCACCTCTTTAAATATTTCAAACAGTACCACCGAACATCTGGCTTTGATGCCAGTGAGTGCAGCATTTGGATTGTCACAGAACCAATTTTTGTTTAACATGCTATTCCAGTATTGGCAGGAGCAGAAGATGTTCTTGGAGACCTGGGAGTTCGACAAGCACTGAAGAAGATGCCACGGGATGTGAGGCTATAACGGACTACTCTAATCTGGAATCACTAGCAACTACATGTGTATTCTATCTATAAATGATCACAGAATTCGACAGAACCTTTATTCACAAGACAAGAAGCTTAACTTCGTCTAAAAAGCATCAAAAGCCCCTCATACACAGCCCAGCCGATGGCAGAACTGAACACCTTCCTTGAAAGTCGAAGAGCTGCTCCATCGAAATACCCGTTCAAACCCCGTTGCTGCCATGTTCATAATCAAATATTGTGGAATATGAGAACCCGTTTACGCACCCTCCATATTGTAAAAATGGTCCTAAGTAAACTGCGATAATGGTCTTCATTTCTAACTTGCAGCTTAGTCTGTGGGTAGGAATGGCTCAGCTGTGATGCAGACAAGAAGTGAATGACAGACTTTAACCACATCAAACGGATGTGTGAGTAGAGTTGCAATTCCACTTGCAGATGCTGCAGACATTGCGTGTATTATCGTTGCCTCTTTGTGTGAATTGGGTGGATGCATAGAAACTATCACAGGCATAAAAAACCGTGTTTAGGAAGGTTGGCAGAAGGATTACTTGTTTCACGCTTGATGGCTTCGTAAAATACGACGAAGAGTCCAGCATATGGTGCATCACGCAAAGACGAGGCAAGGAAGCCTCGGAGGAGTTCCGATGGGCCTTGGCGGATGAGCGATACGAACGCCGTCGATACGTTGTTGTATTGGTAGAAATTACTCTTACAATTTTAAGTCAGTGATTGATATATTTATTTATTGGAATCATAAGACACGAACCTCATATCGAGCTTTGAGGACGGAAAATGGATTAAGAAGAAATCCAACGACAACTCGCAAAGTCGCTCCAGCTATTAAGTTGCCTTGCATGGTTATTTCTGGAAGAACGGAAGCGGTCTTGTTTTGCGATGGTCCGATTTCATATTTCTTGACTGTCGCGAAATGGGATGATTGGGCCATATACGCACGGAGCTGTGTTAAGCCAGTCATGTAGAGGGCGATTCCTGGCACGTTTCTGCAGAACAAGATTCAAAAAATTTAGGTAGTTGAGAGTGCAAAGGATTTCAAACCGAATCAGGGAGGGCACAGTTCCTCTCCAAAGTCCTTTCAATCCACTCTGTCTTATGACTTCCTGAGTCGCTCCGAGAATCACAGAAGAATTGGACCTGTCAGAGAAGCCGTGTCATTAAATTTTTCAAATCGCTTTCATTGTGGTTTACTTTGGGAGTGCTTTCAATCCGTCTCCTTGCTGCAACCTTGTCTTTACAAGGTCAACTGATTTACATGATCAGTGTTAACGAGACACCTTTGAGATGACCGTACATGGTTGGAGGCATATTGTGGTTGCAAATCCGGATACTGCGCCTATAAACGAGGTAAGAGAGACTGAGCCTTGGTCGAAACTCTAATAGGTACCAGAGAATAGCTGTTGCTGTACATTATGCATATGCCGTTCGGAAAGATAGATGCAAGCAGCACAGAACTAGTCAGAACTAAGTCCAAGATTTCGAATGAGAAGTATAAAGGCAGGAGGGACCGGGTATTACTTACCCGCAACCACCATCATCCTTACTGTCATGGCCTCGATACCGCCGCAGGCGCGCTCAAAGATGAGAGCGTGTCTCTTGTGCTCTCTCCTCCAGACACCAAGTGATTGGAAGAAGAATGGGTGCCCTAATTGTGAATCAATACTTGAGGTCAATTGGCAGGACGAGCACATTCTCCCGGTACTAACCTTGTTTCTTTAGCTGAAACAATCTCCCGAACAGATAGGAACTTGCACGACTATTCAGTACGAAGGTTATATTGCCCTTATCGACCCTCATGGGAGTTGGGTTGCGAGATTTAATCGCATAGGTGGGTCGAGTTGAGTTGGGACTTTCAGAAACTGACTCTTGTCATTCAGACAAGTACGCTCGAGGAATGTACGCAGCTCGCGTAATGGGCGAATTACATGAGGATATAGTAGCCAAGTTAGATGAAAACGGCATCAAGTATCGTCCGCGAAACTTGATGACGGACATGGATTAAGTGATGGGTTTATGCTACAGCGTGTTGTTCTGTGCCTTCTAGGATTAAGGATTGCAATAATTCCACTTCTACCTAGCACATGGGCTAGATTCACTATTGTTGTAAGGTTGTATGTAATTCAAGAAGTCCTTGACAAGCTCCTTCAATGTCCACAATCTGCCAATCATCTCAACCACTTATATAATTCAAGTCGTGGAGAACAAGACCAACCTCCTTGGGTGCAGATACTGAGAGTATTGTCGGGTGTTCGTCACCAACTAGAACTTCATCCTGAAGGGGAGTAAGCGAAAAGGTAGCACAAGGACTGAATATGACAAACCTCTATCCTAATACCCAGATTGTGGAAGAATTTTGGGAAGTTGGTTGTTGGAGGTACATAAATGCCTGAGGGACGATCACGAGGCTCTACTGAGGGGTGGGGGGAATATAACTCACCTGGTTCAATAGTTATCACCATTCCTGCCTTCAACGGCGCCGATCGATCACTATGAGCAGATTCGTGTAAATCTGTACACAAGTCAGATAGACCACAAATGCATCGAAATTGCAACGAACCGATCCCAATATGATGTCCTAAACAATGAGGGTACAGCACCTTCTCCAAATCACCCTCATTTCCAAGGTTGAATCCGATCTGATTCAATTCTGTTTTAAGAATCTTACAAGATCGATGGTGCAGTTCGTGCAGGGAATACCCAGTATATTCGGAGCACAGTGATATCAACTGCTTTTGCGTAGCGAGAACTGCACTGTATAGATCGCGCTGGGGAGGAGAGAACGCTCCGGAGGCAGGGAAAGTTCGAGCTTGAATTGTCAAAATGAGGAATTGTTAGGATTATTACCACTCACTGATATCGGAGGCATAGCCACTTGGGTTAGAATTAGTGGCGGTAGCAAATTATAGAATGGATTTCTTACTGGTATTCGCATCCAGCGTCCATGAGAACAAGTTCACCTTCTTCTATGATTTGGTCATTGCGTGTGTAATGCAACACGAGAGAATTAGGTCTGACGGTGAGAATGAGTGGGCAGAAGTGGGTATTCATTCAGAGAGCGCACCCCGAAGCGACTACAGGGACATAGGCAGGTCGTCGTGCACCTCTGAGTGCACATAAGTATTCGAAGTGGGCAGCAAGCGCACTTTCAGAAGTGCCAGGTTTGGCGAACTTCATAGTCTAATCAATGTATAAAATGTATAAATGACAATCTGCTGATAACAAAGGGAAGCCCGTGCCTTAGTATGAGCGCTCGCACTGATGTCAGCCGCTGCCCGCATGACGGCTTGCTCTGCTGGACTTTTGATTAAGCGTAATTTACCAAGGTGCGGCGCTATTGGTTTGGTGCTTGAACTGGACAGGACGTCTGCTACGTCGTCTTGGTCGGTGGGAAGCGAATTGGTCAGGTAGTTGAACAACCATGTAGCCTTGCGTTGTGAAGAGAGAACAGGCGGGTCGATGTAGATGTTGGTAAAGCGCGAGAGGTGATGTTTTAAGTGAGAAGAGAAGGTGGAGAGTGATAACGCGTCGTCTGCTTGGAACATCCCTTTCACGGAGGAGTGGCTTGTACTGGAAATTTTTTTAGTTTCATTCACGCAGGAATGTAGCTTCGACGGACTTGGCACCATCCCATTTTTCTTGCAGGGCATTCGCGCCAGAGGAGAAGAGAGACATTTTGTAGCCTCTCTTGGATGAATTTTTCTCTTGAAATTTGTTTGCATTGGAAATTTGAGATATGCAACTTCTACGCACCGAGAATGAGAGCGGAGTTAGGCTCTTCAAACCCGGTCAGATACCATAAGTCAGAGGACTGTCGGTATTTGTAGCTTAAAGCTGTTGTTCATACCATTGGCATATCACACAGGCGAACACTTACAAGATGTCTAGTGGTGAAAGCATTCAGAACAAATGAACGATCAATGTTGAATGAGTGCAAAGTGCAAAAAACATACTGGCAGACATGTATTTCACCGGGGCAGCAACTAGCACAACAAGGCTCTTGTCTGGCAAGCTGTCCATGAGCCTTCTGCGCCTCTGTTCGTATTCCGACGAGGGAATTCCGGGTGTGATTTCATCGATTTTCACTGTGTGTTGGATTGGAATCATTGGATATATCTCTCGATTTGTAAAAACGAACGTAAGTGGGGGTGAGAGGAGGGATTAGGTTGTCCGTATTTCGGTGGTTTGGTAGATAAGGCCCTTATAATTTTGCCAAAATTCGACTTTGCATTTTGACGTGACGAAAACATGAAACAGGTCCTACCAAAGTTCGACTTTCGGTTGACATGTTAGACCCTAACCCCACCATCATTACCCCTAACCCAGGCTATGAGTACTCCTTCTGAATGAATCTAGCTATCGTCTGCAACTGAATGTTAGACGTTCCCTCATAAATTGCTCCCTATGTACGACGTGAGTTGCGAGATCCTTCATCAAAAAAACGGCTGACAATCTTTGAGTCTCTCCAAAATTTCTCAATACCGCTTTCCCGCGTAAAGCCGACACCTCCTGCCCACTCTATCGCTGAACCAGATACCTTCTGAGCAACCACGCTGGCCCAATACTTAGCCATCGCAGCCTCCTTAGTAAAGGGCATGCCTTCCTCCTTGAGCCTTGCAGCGTTGTAGGTGAGAAGCCGTGCGGTCTCAATTTCAACTGCGGCTTGCGCAAATTGAAATGCCATGCCCTGGAATGTTCCAACGGGCTGACCAAATTGATGCCGTTGGTATGTCAAGGGTACTGCTTTGTCGAAGGCACCCTGCGCCAGTCCGAGCATTTGTGCTGCGATACCTATCCGACCTTCGTTCAAGATTTCGATGGCAATCTGTGGGACTTGAGATTGGTGAGTATGGCATTAGAAATTCTCACCTTATAACCTTTTCCTTCGCCGCCGATAACATTCTCTTCTGGAACCTGCAGATCATCGAAATCAAGCGTGCATGTTGAGCTTGCTCGGATACCGAGTTTTTGTTCCTTTTTGGCGATCTTGATGCCCATGTCTTTCGTTGCAAGAAAACAAGTGATCCCCTTGTATCCCTTACTCGGGTCCACCTAAACCAAAATGAAGCTCAGAAGGAGAAGGACAATGGTTGGGGCATACGTTCACGAAAATGAGGAAGATATTGGCCTCATACGAATTTGTAATCCACATCTTGGAACCGTTGATTACCCAAGTCTTTCCATTTTTCTTCGCGCGAGTCTTTAATGCAAAAGCATCTGAACCTGAAGAGGTTTCTGAGAGACAGAAAGAACCAAGCTAAAACATCCACATTGTGAAAAAGTTCCAGAATCCAAAGTGATTCACATGCCTTACTCTCCGCAAGTTGAGGCAACCATTTCGCCCTCTGCTCCTCTGTACCGTATTTCCGGATGACTGTATTAACCAATGTGTTGTGTACATCACACAGAACAGATACGGATGGGTCTATCCGGGCTAACTCTTCAATGGCAATTATGGCCGATGTGAAAGAGCCACCTGCGCCACCGTATTCCGTTGCAGTCTCGATGCCCATTAGCTGGAGAGATATAAGCCGACCGATAATGAGTTTTTAGATATGCATTCTGGACGTACACCTTGTTCAAAGAGACCGCCGATGATTGATGGGTCCATATTTTCTTGTTCATCCATCTCTCGTACCCTTGGTCCTACGACATCAGAGGCAAAACGTTTAACTGAACGAATGTTTGAATATACATTGAAAGGGACAGGTAATCACTAACCCGCCTCCCGAAGCATTTGCTCCTCGTCAGTGAAGACATAAAGCGATGATGGCTTAACCGCGTCCCTGCAGAGCCGAGATGAAGTGAATGACCTAAATCTGACTTCAGCATGACATGAGGGGACAAGACATAAAGTACCTCAGATGTGAGCGTGCACATATGAGGAAGGACCTGTGGCACACAGTCGACAACATAATGGAATTTGGAAAGATTGTGATCACATGGTTGTCGCACTTTTTGATGCTGATTAAAATTTCACTAATTACCTCTTCAATGATTTTAAAAAAGGAAAAAAAAAAAAGGAAAAAGGTCATCATTATGTATTAAGACTACTGATTCTTCTTCTCCAGTGCATTGAAAGACTTGGTCATATCCATTCTAATTGGGTTTTGGATACTTGCAAGAGCATTTATACCAAAGAAGACGATTGGGAGAATGATAAAGAAGAAAACAAGGAGTGATGTGATCAGTGCAGGTGTAAGCAGTTGATATTTGTCAAGAACGCCGCTGGTTGTATTGGTGTAATCCGTTATAAGGGATGGGGCCTGGCGTTTGAGGAACCCTGACACGGAAGGTGAGGGAGAACCAAGAAGGATGACAAGGTGCCTGGTAAATTTTCCCGCCAGGAGATCGAGTTCCTGACAGAGGAGCAATTCTGAATAACAACTTCAGCCTGTGTAGTGGAACCTGTCGTCGCTATGGACTTACCGTGTGCAACCATAGAATCTTTCCTCATTTTGCCCGACTCCGAGAGGTCTGGCATCGTGATAGAGAAGACGTGTTTCTCAGATTGGTTTTCGATTGACGTGACCACATTACCAAGAGTGGATCGAGACAATTGGGATTGGCAGGTGGACGATACCATGCGAGCAACAGTGAGAGCATCAAATTCGGGGTGGGAGTGAACGTAAGGGTATTGCCGTGAAGAAGAAGAAGAATTAACTCTTCTATAGAGGCCGTTTTGCGTAGAGAGTGAGCGGAGATCAAAGGCATTGAGCTAAGGAGCTCAGAGGAAGCAAACACTACGAAGAAAAATTGTACTTACCCCGGGTTGCTCAATGATTATAACAGCGTTGTAATCGCAAATTTTATTTGTGTCAACAAGGCTCTGGACTAACGCGAGGGTGTGAATGCCATCTTGAAGTTGAAAGGGCAATGAATTGAGGGCATTTGGGCTGATTCTGGATGTGAAAGAAGTGTTTCAGTGACACATCCATTACTCACCTTATAGACGACCACGCAATAACTGGATATGTGTTCGAAAAACCAAGGACAACACCTGTCAAAGCTACAATGGTGAGCACTCTAGAAATTATCATCTTCGTAGCTTCGTAGTTGGTAGTACAGAGCTTCCGGAAATTCTTGTCACGCGTTCGATTTCGGTGTTTTAAAAATCAATACAGAGCTTCTGGAAATTCTTGTCACGCGTTCGATTTTGTTGTTTTAAAAATCAATAAATAGAATTAATTCAAAAAAATCAAAAAATCAGACATCCTCGCCTCCAGCCCTCATTTGCCATGGTATATCATCAGATCAGTGCAGATATGAAGAGGAGGGCCCCCCAGCTGCTCGAGGGTGGCTGGGAAATGCAGGATATTGCAGAAATCCTGAACGACCTCATTCAAGAGAGCCCTGAACTCTACCTCGATGAGATTGGGTTGTGGTTGGCAGTTTACCATGAGGTTCAGATTTCAACTTCTGCCTTGCATGTTGAAAGGTGACCGTATACCCCTCTTTACTTTCATAACCCCTCTTGTTCTCCTATCACGTTCTTATCATTTCTCGGTATCCATTTATGGTATTCCCTCTTTGATGCCTTGTGATTCTTTCTTTCGACTACTTTATCTACGATGATACCGCGTCAAACCACTCTCAGTTGTTACCCCCGAAACCAACTGAGAGTGAGTTCTACTAAGGTAGATGTCATCCAGTTTCGACACACGTCACGTGGACAAGTGTGACAACGCCCAGAATAGAAAGTGTTGCCGTCAATACAACGAAAACCGGCTTAAACTATGTTCCTATGTCGATTATCGCAGATATTCTAAATAGGAATCGTTGAAAATAGTATATATTCACTTATTATATGATTTGATTGGCAAAAATCCTCCGGGTAATAACGGAGTTTCCAAAATACCAATGGGAAGATCTTTAATGCAGGTGAAGGACAGATTATTCGAACCCTGTTCCTCCCAATCAGCAAACGATGCCCAGAAAGCGAAAGGGCACTCTATCTCGCCAGAAAAACATCCAAACGGCTTTGGAGGCTAGGGCCTCAAAGCGTCACAGATCTCATCATGATCCAGAGTCACCCGGGCCAGTGGCAACAGATGCAGTGTGTATTTAAATTTGAATCAAGTTAACGAGATCCTTACCACTGTCCTTGAGTTCGTTGAACAAGAAAAATCTCCCAAGTTCCATTGCGAACTTAACTTTATCGAGCAGTGTTGGGGCCAAGCGAAAAGCGTCTATAGGACGTATCCACCTTCTTCAAAAGAAGAGGACCTCACCCGGAATACCCTTTCAGCATTGGCAAGTGTTCCTTTGGTGATAATGAGGAGGTTTGCCACTCGATCCCGTCGGTTTATGGATGCCTATGAGAAGGGATTGAATGGTAAGCAAGCAGCATGGGCCTCACGCAAATACCGGGGTCACCGAGTGTTGCCAAATAATATTTTAGACGAAATAGATAAGGCAAATGTAATTTAAATCACACAATCTGTCTTCTAGGGGAAACTTCTCAAGATCAGGTGGTCTGATCAGCGTAAAAATGATCATGAATCCTTGAGATTATGGTAACGAAGAATTCTTATTTAGCCGATCATTACGATATTGCCTCAAACGGAAATTGATCTACTGCTTCGCTCCTTCTTTCCATATATATTTTGAGTAACTTGTCACACAGGTCACCTCACGTGACGTGTGTCGAAACTGGATGACATCTACCTTATACCTATCTACCATATCCATTACTTATTTATTCTTCACTGTAGCTTACCATTACAATAGGTTAGAGCTACAATACGAGTTGTTACCCCCGAAACCAACTGAGACTTACCATTACAATAGGTTATGGGCCCCAGTGACGCTTCCTGAAACTCAGAAGGAAGGGAAACACTAAACAACTCAACTTATACTTTGACAACATCCCAAACGACTACCCAAACGATTATTACCGGTCGCAATGTCGTCGGGAACACCTTCATTGACGATACTTCCCGAAGAACAAAAGTTCAACGGAGAAAATCTACTGAAATGGAATATCACCATGACACAATTACTTGGATCCAAAGGACTCACTGGGTACATCGACGGGAGCGTAGCAAAACCACCCTCTTCCACCACTACTCCTGAGACTACTCCTATCTACTCCACCAAACCGAGCCACGATGAGTGGGTTTTTTCGCCTGAGGACACATCACATTAAATTGTACGGACATCGCCAGACTCGGTGTTCTAACTACAGGGACGGCTAAAGAAGCTTGGGAGTCTATTCAGGCGGAGTGGGGAAAGAGTACTGACATGAGGAGATCCCATGCCCAGGAAGCGCTTGACCGAACGGTGTACGCTGAAGACTCTGATATCCAGGAGCACCTAAAACTCCTCCGAACCCGTAAAGCTGCTGTGGACAATTTAAGTACGTCTGCAATGACGGACGAAACATGGAAAGGTATCATCATACGCTCAATCCCACCTCCTATGAAGTGGCTTCCGGTGATTCCTTCACTCTATGCAATGACGTCTACTGCGGATATATTCTCGACCCTCGTAGCGCATGGGATGATCCTTAACAGAGGAGCACACAATAAACCCACATCGGGATCGTCTAACACAGTGTTAGTTGCCAGAACGGTGAAAATGTGTGGAAATCCTAATTGCAAAGCGAAGAAACGATCGACTCACTCAACTGACGACTGCTACTGGCCCGGTGAAGGGAAAGAAGGTCAATTCCCCCCAAATTTTGGACAAAGAGCTCGAGCAAATTTCGTATCCTCGGCTCCAGACACGGTCGAACATTTCATACTTTCCGCTAGGGTTCCAGATACCCCAGGGAACTCTGGAATTGTTGTTGAGGATGGTGAAATCAAAACGACATCTACATTAGCACTCGTCAGTAAAGGTTTCCGTGATTTTAGCGACAGAGAGATACCTACCTTCGTCGACTCGGGGGCGAGCGATACCATGTTCGTATCGAGGAAAGCATTCAGCACCTACAAATCGACAACCCCCCGTTATGGGGATTCTGCCAAGGCTGTTGGTGGGGACTTCGAAATTATTGGTGAAGGGACGGTCATAAAACGTTATCTCATTGATGACAAGGAAAAGAAACTTACCTATACCCGAGCAATTCACACCCCCACACTGAATGCTAATCTCATATCCGTGATAGCTGATAAGCTTGCTGCGGAAGTAGCTCTAGAAATATAATAGATATATTCCTACACAATAATCTCTGAGATAGACTCAATAGACAATGTGTAATCTTTATATATACTAAATCTCTAAGGCTAAG
>Ga0307517_10000288_pt1 | contig 87064 bp, 119 predicted proteins | sample 23_EM_MG_FD_194515 | JGI IMG/M metagenome (GOLD analysis project Ga0307517, IMG submission 194515) | Populus trichocarpa ectomycorrhiza microbial communities from riparian zone in the Pacific Northwest, United States - 23_EM | ecosystem: Host-associated > Plants > Roots > Unclassified | place...
CTTTTGCAGATCCTGCTGCTGGTCACAGGGCAGGATCGTGCCACACCTAAATCGCCAGGATTCGGGATGACCACTCCACGGTCTGAGGAGAGATTAGACGCATAATAGCAGATACGAGGTACAATGAAAATCACGTGATCCTACGCGACCAGGTTTGATCAGGAGTGCCACTGCCTTTCAGCGTATTGTGTGCATCTGATTCTGACCACGATGTCGAGCTCAGTGCCTTCCACACCGACCTCTACGTCTCTACTCATGTCTTTGTCTCCTTACTCAACGACGTCCATGCCTCGTCTACAGGCTCTCTACTCAGACTTCTCGCGGCAGAAGCACTCTAATCCAGCTTCTTATCATTCCAATGTTGAGTGGTGGCAGAAAGCACTCGAAACCATCGTTGGTTCTGGGATACAGCGCACACATCATGAAAACGGATCTAAAAGTGATAGAATTGTCCTTCATGCTGGCCAGGAGTTAATAGAACGCGTCAAGATCCCTAAAGTGGGCAAGCCACTAGCTTTAGGCCCTGTACTCGTGCGTTTCCCGGTCAAAGGAGGAATAAAACCAAAATACTGATTGAGTGGCCCTGCACCAGCAAGACTGAATTGCGCAGTACCCGCACCGTCGTTGCCTTGCCCGACTTTCTGTCCGCCAGGGTCTCGATATACGACCCTGGTTGGCTGCCTGCGCGGATAGCTGCCTATGTTGTTGGCAAGCCATTATGGTGGGCGCTTGAACAAATGGGCGTCGTTGGTGAAGAGGGAATTCTGGGCTCTGGGGTCCGGCAGCTTCATCATAAGGACACGAGCTGGTGGGGAGACTATGTGCTTGTGCCACTTCTAGAGAGGGCAGCGGACGCGGTCATGGAGAGACAGGACACGAGGATGGCGAGCCCTGGGGATGCTTTATACACAGTGGAGACTTTTCGAACCGCGTTCGCTGGGGTTTGTGGTGGAGACGAGGATGACGCCCTACGGGAAACGGACGTGAAGGTATTGGTGAGGTATTTGGAACGTGATCGGGGTGTTCTTGTGACCGACAAGGAGGTGCGCTGCTTGTATCTTTTTTTGCCTTGTTATTGACATTGGAGTCGTTTTCCGTCCAGATTATCAAATTTGTCCACCAGACGGCATCTATTGAAGAGCGCGTAATTACAGCTGTGGACCGTGGTATCCTGGAATTGAAAACCGCACTTCGTAACCTTCGTACTCAAGTCGAGTCGCTGCAAAATAAGATGGATGAGTGCGTCCAACCCAAACCTCTTCATAGTTGCTGCCCATCTCTGACCATATTGCGATAGCTGCACACGGAAAGCTTCATCTGCTCTCCAACAGAAGCGCAAAGCGTCGGCATTGAGCTACCTAAGGTCGCGCAAGCAACTGGAAGATCTCTTGAACAAGCGCCTAGGTGCATTGAGCACCCTCGAGTCTACATTTATTTCTGTCGAAGCCGCCGCAGGAGATGTTGAGGTGCGCCTCTATCCTTTTTCGTTGACAGGACACTGATTTTCTTTCTGTGTTAGATAATGAAAAATTACGAATCCTCGACTGTTACGTTACGCGCAATCCTTGCACACCCCTCATTACAGCGTTCGAGTATCGACAAGACAATGGAAGCCCTGGCAGAGGCTAATTGTGATGCACGAGAAATGGACGATGCTGTTCGTCTGGGAGGGGATATTGCACTAGGTATTGATGATGCTGTTGACGACACGGAGCTGGAAAGGGAGTGGATGGCCCTGGTCAAAGAAGTTGAGGCCTCTGAGAAGGTGAACGAGGCCGAGGATGTGGGCAGGAAGTTAGAGGAAGCTTCGAATGTCCCAACAAGATTCCCTGTGGAGAGTCCGAAATTCGACGAGAAGGTAGTTGAATCGGTCCCGCTATCATGATTAGAACATATCGATAAGTTTGAATTTTCCTGGATTAGATTATGCATTTGTTTGTTTTCGATGCAATTATACAAGGCCAGATGAAGTCGAATAACTGGCAAAGGCTGAGTCGGATGTTGACAAGAACGAGCTCTGATTTGTTCACAGCAATTTAAGTTATACACAAGTATTGTTACAGAGGGCAATGCAGAGAACGATCTACGGAATTACTTGTTGTTGCCCATGCCGACGGCGCTTTTGGCCTGGTCGAGGAGAGACTCCTAAGGGTGACGTTAGCATCGATCGAGCACCAGTAAAGAAAGGACCGACGTTGTTGCCGCTGGAGTTGTTGGTCGCGGAGTCGCCCATCTTCTGGCTACCAGATTTCTGGCTCTGAGGAAAAATAAGTAAGTAAAGAAACGCGGAGAAGAAAACACGTATACTGACGTTAGGCTGCATGGAGGAAGCCATAGAGTCGGCCTTTCCTTTGGCGAAGTCGCCGGCCTGTTCGAGGGTTCCCTTCTGGGAGTCGGGCTGTAGGGCAAAGAAATCAATAATTGCGACGTGTGCAGGGATTGATGGAACAGAAATACCTTCACGGCAGAACCTGCCTTGTCGGTAAAAGATTGGCGCCCGGTGTCAGACATGCTGTGTGTAATAAAATTGGATGGTCTAGAAGTAGAAAACTTATGAGTGACGGTGAAGGCGAAGATTAAAGGGAATTGAGACTGGCTTGGAGTTGTAATCGAGTTGGGAGGATGGGCAACAAAGAGGGGATGTTCGAGAGGTATTTATAGGCGGCGGGGATGCCTTAGATTATTAGCGCGCCGCGGTCTGATGACGCATGCAATGACGATGCATGAGGGACACCGTGACACCGATCAACCCCCAAGGGCGTCATCCAACTCGGCATTGCTCTTACCTTGGACGTGCACAAAAATATTAGGGAAACTCGGATCCCATATTCACGTTGGTTAAAAGGAGGAATTGGCGAAGATGTCCACCTTCTATCTTAAATACGACGTCGGTTGCTGTTGTACCGCAGATCGTCCTGCTGACCTTGTTCATCGTTCTGGACAATGCGGTCAGTGATTGAAAGGGGGAAAGGTAGATGCAAATGGATCATCTCCGATTGACACTCCTGGTTCGTTCGCAGGTATATACGAAATGTGTAATGCGTCGACTTGCGCGTCGACATTACGCGTCGAGGTTGCTTGGCTGTGTTTGGCAGAATGACGATATACCCCAGGAATGGGCAATGATCATCGATCATGGCGCCTATTCGACTCCGCCACCCCAAGGGCGTGTCTACCCTCGAGGTTTCCCTTGACCCTGAATTCACTGTCCAGGATCTCCAGCAAGAAATATACGCTGCCTCCGGTATCCTTCCCTCACGCCAGAACCGTCAGTCCTGCTTTCAGCTATCCATTTTACATTTCTTCTGATATTCAAGCAGTCAAGACCGGATATCCCCCCCGCGCTCTTACTTTGGTCCCTGAGCTTCCTCTCCAGTCCCTTGGTATCCAACGCGGTGATCAAATTATCGTCACAGAAGCAGCAGCCGAATCCCCTGCGCCTCTGCCAACTTCGTTGGGTCCTCAGCTTAAAACAATCGCCCCGCGTCCTACATCCTCTCCGGCATCTGGTCCAGATCACGTCCAGCTCGATGGAAGTTTCCTAATACATAGAATTGTACCCGATGACAATTCATGTCTCTTCTCAGCTGCTGCTTTGGTATTTGAGCAGAGCATCTCAAAGGCACCACAGATGCGCAAGAGTGCGGCACTTCTTCCCAGTGACATCTCGTCGTCTTACTATATTAAAATCTCCTATAGTCGTAGTGGACGGGATCCGAAGCAATCCGAAAACATACACCGAAGTCATTCTTGGGTGAGCATGCGACCCACATTGTCTTTTTTTTCCAAGCCTCATGGGTGACGATCAGCATGCCTCCCTCACAATACATCACCACCATCTCTAAGCCGACCTCCTGGGGAGGAGCCATCGAACTTGGTATTCTTGCTGCCCATTATTCCACAGAAATCTCGAGCGTAGACGTCGAGACAGGTCGCATTGACCACTTCTCTCCCGAATCCGGAAGCTCCACAGGCATGCGTGCAATCTTCATCTATTCAGGGATCCACTACGACGCAGCCTCTCTCGCGCCGATGGTCGAAGCACCAGATGAATGGCATCAGACTCTGTTTCCTATTGTATGCTCGCTCTTTTTTATGTCCATGTGACAACGCGAGGGCTCATTCGCGGCACAGAAATCTTCGGGGGACTCGGATCCCGTATTGGTAGCTGCGAAGAAACTCGCTGACGTTCTACGTTCGAAGAAGGCATTCACGAACACATCGACGTTTGATCTTAAATGCGAAGTCAGTTGCTCGTGTGCCACTCTTCAGATCGATCGCCCTGTTGACTGATTTTGATCTTACAGCAATGTGGTCAAGGACTAAAGGGTGAAAAAGGTGCCAGGGCTCATGCAGAGCAAACAGGTCATGTCCGTTTTGGAGAGTATTAGCACGTCGTTACACTCTAGCAAAAGACAAGATTATTCGTCAATAGACCGTCTCCCTCAACGTAAATTATGTATATGAACATACAGATGCGAATTCAGCAAAACAAATAGGTAAAAATGGGGGCACCGCGGATCGAACGCGGGACCTTTAGAATACGCCAAACGGTGCTTCAGTCTACTGCTCTCCCAACTGAGCTATGCCCCCATTAGGGATCGGTTTGAAGCCGTTTTCATTTCATTTGACTTACCTTTGAAAGGAAATATTTTCCGGAAAAGGAAAAATTAATGGGGGCACCGCGGATCGAACGCGGGACCTTTAGAATACGACCTTTAGAATAGTCGCTTCAGTCTACTGCTCTCCCAACTGAGCTATGCCCCCGTTGAAAAGCGGAAGGCACCTTCCAACAACATCCAACACGCAAACGGAGATGACATTAAAATATGATTAATGGCTATTCTTTTTTGGGTCTAGAGTGTTCCGTCGATCTCAAGGACCACTGGGCAATGGTCCGATGCTCCATATATCTCGTCTCGAATTTCACACTTAACAAAGAGAAGGAACACGTAAAAACGCGTTTTCTAGGAGCAGGTGAGGGGTTTGGTACTTACCAGCTTGATGCGCTCCAACAAACGTTCACTCAGGACAACTGTTATGCAGAATTTAAGAGTTAGGACAATTTCAGAAAGCAAGTAGGGTGTACGTACATCCATCGAGTCGCCAGCCAATCCCCTTGGTTCTGCAATTGAACCGGTAGGAGAAATAACTGTAAGCACGTTCATCTGGATGAAAGTTCCTCCAGACGTCAATAAACTTGTTCGCTTCAGGGTCTTTTGGGGGTGTAAGGAAATTCTTGAAAGCTGTTGTCTCGACCTCGGTGTAGCCAGGTGTCTTATTCCAATTAGGCTTCGGGTTCGCGAGGTCTAAACAACTTGAGTTAGGGCGGTGCTTGATGTCAATTTAGATGCGCACCGAGTTCCGTTGGGGCAACGTTGAAATCGCCAGCCCAGATAACGGGTTTCTTCTCGTCCAAATCGCGCAAGTATGAGAAGAAATGGGTGTTCCAGATTTTCTTTTCTTCCAGAGTCTGCCGGCCTTCGTTAGTCATGCTGTACGTTCAAAGATTTTGTCGAGTTGAATGTACCTTCAAGCCCTGGCCAGCATTCACGACGTATGTGCCCACAAGGTAACACTTGTCAAACTCAAGAGTGACAATTCTGCCTTTGACTGATGTTGGGTTTGGGTGGCCTGGAATAGTGTCTGTAGTGCTCAAGGGTGCCTGTTTTGAAAGGATGGCGGTACCAGCTAGGATGAGATGTTTGAAATTGTCACCACTGGATAAGAGCAACGAGAAAACAGGCGATTTACCATAGCCCTTTGTCGCAGAGCTCGACCAGTATTGATGAGGAAACCTCTTTGTCAGCGAAGGATCAGCTGGTGGCTGCTGCAGCTGTATTAAATAAGAATTTGCATCAGTTCCCGTATATTTCAATGTACAAAGTAAAGGTTCCTGTTCGGCATACCTTTGTTTCGGTAATGATGAGGATGTCTGGATCCTCTGCTTCCAGGTAGTGTTTGAAACCCTGTAGAAATCCAACGGGTCAAAATTGGCTATTACGCGAGAAAAAAACGCGTACTCACTTTCTTCGAACTGGCGGCAAAGCCAGACACGTTCCAGGTCACGACACGAGACGTCCCAGAGAGTTTCTCTGGCAGAACGATTTGTGCTGGGAGGACTTTGTTGGTGGGTTGGCTATTTTCTGACGCGAAACTCTTCTCCTTGCGAATTTTCTTTGAGATTTGGGATGATTGTGAGATGCCAACTTCGGGGTCCGATTCTTCGTCGCTCTCAATTTTTCGCTTGGAGGACGAACGCGACGGTGCTGGCATAGCGCTGAGGAGTAGAGAATTCCCAGGAGTATGGTTAAGGGAAAAGAAATGCGCTTTGCTGATGCGAATAACGAGACTTGGTCTAAGAGAGGCTAGAGCGAAAGATGTCATTGGTAATGCACGTGACAAACGCGATCGGGACGTGTGGGGATAATTCTCCGCAATGGGAAAAAAAGTAATGATGCCGAAAGTTGAACCAACCAACCACATAACTTTTTGATCTTTTTTTCTACATAACCCATAAGGCAAATTGGAAACATCTTCTCCTTCTTTTTCTATCTGGTATTTCCTCCAGACTTATTTATTGGTCTATTTTTAATAGGTCTATTCTCTCCTCTTACGAGGTTGAGAGGCGCGGGGAGTCAGGCGTCTCTTTCCCACCAGCCCCTAACTGCTCTCACTCAGCATGCTTAGGCATCGTGGTTTCTCTGCGTGGATCGAATCTAATGGGAATGTCATTCCAGAATACTTAGTGGCCTTGGACGAGACTGCAAATCGCGTGTCATGCTGGATCCCTGGCACCGAGGGTCAGGTAAGCACATCCGATACGGTTGGCTTGTGTCTAATCGCTGCGTAGACATTTACAGTGTATTGGCAAGATCATGGCGGCGCAGTTGATTCATGTGCATTCATCACTCTAGATGGCCTCGTTGTACCTGGAAGATTCTTGTTTGGGGATGGGATTGCGTCGAGGAGTGGCGCGAGGGTATCTAAAACCAGTGAAAAGCCTTTCATGTTTCAGAAAGTCCCAGAAACTGGTGAGCGGCCAAGTGATAATGACTTTCTTTTCTCATCAAATTCCTAGTCTCCGAATCTCCATTGCGAAGTTCAGGGAAAGATGCAGGAATGATTGTTCTCAAAATCAAAAGAATCAGACGCGTCGCCGTCCGACCTGCAAACTCTCTGCAATCACTTCCAACCTCTGTATTAGGCAAGCGAAAGGTTGGGGACCTTTCCATTGGGTATGTTCGCTGTATATGATGCGGACTTTTGAATTTGACTTTGTCTTGCTGTTCTTTTCGTAGCTTTGGACAGGAGGTCAAGGCGTACGAGCAATACGATACGACCTGGCAGGTGACTGCATATGATGGAGAAACCCCTGATGCTAAACCCTCCACCTACGTTTCCTTTGTCTTTCGTTATCGATCGCCGGGTGTGTGGTCTGTGCGTTTGGTTTTTGAACAGGTTTAATTGAGAAAATCCTCCAGAATTCCTGGAAATTCAAGGCATAGCCATGGAAGAAAAGAAGCCTACTCAAACGCCAAGGCGTTCTGGTCGCCGAATCGCTAGTCTTCCACCCCACCTTCGATGCGAATCTGAAGAACCCCTTGAGCCCCCCACAAAGAAACCTAGAATTGTACCCTCCATGTCGGGAAGTGCAGTAAGTGCTCTATGTTCCATCCTTCTTGTTGTAATCTCATTGCGTTCACCCAGTTTCCCACTGATGCTCGCCGTCCTTCTGCCGAGCTTCGACGGACGGTTAGTTGGACGGCAATGCAACCTACATCTCAAGCAGCTGGTGAAGGTCAATTTTTCCTTCCCCGCCAATCCCGATACGCACCTCCCATTACCAGCATTCGCCTTGCAGGTGGATCCTCTCGAAGTGAAAGTCCCGGATCGACCTCGACATCGGGCGAATCCAAATTCTGAAATTTTATGGATTTAATGTCTTCTATGCGTTTACCTCCCTCGCCTTTTATTTGTTTTCATTTTTTGCTATCCCATTTTGCTGTCCAATCTGTTTCTCGACTTTTGTCATGCAATCGCTTATGTTTTCCAACCTGTCCCGCGGCTTCCGCGTTAGTTTATTTGTAGATACCCTGTACTGCTATCAGAATTTAGCTGTTACCTAGCATGGAAGAAGTATTTCCCACTAAGCTTGCAGTTGTAAACAAAGCGAAACAGCGCGTCGTCCGGAAATAGTCCGATCCAGGGGTTTTTGAGCTCCCCCATGTCGCAGCCAGAAACAATGAGTGACATCCTACCAGTTCCAGGGATTGTTCTTCATATCTGGCCTGGTCGTTGGGACCTTCCTTCATTCGATCCACTTTGTCTTGCCACGGTCTTGTACTTGCAGCTCGCAATTCCTGGCAAGTTCAGGCTAGTAGAATGCTCGAATTCAGACTCTTCGCCAACTGGTGTGCTGGACCTTGCCTTCCTCCTTATTACAAGACATTTACTCTGCATCGTACCTTAGGACAACTACCGTTCTTGCTCCATGGTCAATTCTCAGTTTCCTCGTTCACCTCTATCGTCAAATATATTTCAAGGATTAAGGATGCAAACCTCGATCTGGACCTTTCTCCCACAGAAAGAGCCCAAAGAACGGCCTGGTATGCACATGTCGAATCTCACCTGGGAGATCTGGTGGTATGCCATTCTCCTTCTCTTGCCAAAAACCTCACTCACGAGTCCTATAGTACTCTAACTTTTATACAAATCAGGACAATTGGACAAAACTGGTGAATCCCGCACTGGCATCTATGTTTCCAATCCCTCAGAAGTATTATGTTCCTGGACGGATGCGGAATACATATTTCCAACGGCTTGTCGCTGCAGGCCTGTGGAAGGAGACCATGGAAGAAAAGCCTTCAGAATCCCCGTTTCCTAGGGATGCAAAGCCTTTGGAAAAGACGACACTCAAAAACATTTCTACATTATCCCGCGCATTCGATCGGGAAAAGGTCCGGGTTATTCAAGCAGCTTCTATTGCAATTCTAACACTAGATTTAGGTCACAGCGAAGGTTCGGGCTGAACTTGAAATATATTCCGAGCTCTTGGACAGCAAGAGTTTCATCTTCGGAAATAAGTAAGTTCATTTTCTATTGAAACATACTTTCAACCCCATTTTCGCTCTAGACTTACGTCGCTGGATCTTCTACTTGCTGCTCATATTCTCCTGCTCACAAAGCCACCATTTCCTGACCCCCTTATCAAAGATCTCATAACTAATTCGCACCCCTCGCTTCTCTTGCATGCACAAAGAGTCTATGCGGAGACATGCGGAGATGATAAATTGATGTTACCCATTTCTCCTTCTCCACATTCCCTGTTGGACATCTTCCCCTCATGGCCGAAAGGTTCGGCTCCACGAAACCCCGAAAGTCCTGAGGATATTCATTACAAAAGAATGCGCTGGGGGTTTTTTGGGCTCTTGATTGGTTCTTTTGCCACCTACTTTGCTATTGTTGGGCCGCAATATAAAATTGCTTTCCGGGTAGTAGAAATGGAGAATCCGGGCGCCGCAGGCAGGAATGGAGAGGGCGAGGCGCTGGGAGAATAAGGATTTATGTCGAAATTCTGTTTTGAAGGGCCAGTGTACTTCGTTTTAGTGAACACCTTATGCGAGCGATCACATGACACAAAGGGGGAACCGCGATATACATAATTATGAGTGAGACTCAAACGCTCTCCCACCCCACCGTCACACGCACTAATCCTCTCAGCATCTCATCCAATATCGCAGAGACATGGACGATGATCTCATCGTGGTTGATGACTATGAAAACGGAGCGGGGCCATCGACGTCCAACCGTGCTGGTTCAGTGGATTCTCAAGCATATTATGGGAGCTCAAAGCCGAAAACTGTTGCTGAAAGAAGCAGCGCTTCTCGCTTGCGGAGCGGCAGTAATGTTTCGACAGAGACTACAGAGCGCACGACTCGATCGTCTACCCTAAGGTCGAAGCCGCAACCCAAGCTCAAGCTCAAGTTGAGTGATAAAGCGGCTTCACAGGCCCCTGGGATGTCATTCCTGGGGCAATATGACAGAGAGCTGGATTCAGACGAAGAAGACCTTGCATTCGAGGAGCAGTTTATTCTTCGTATGCCTCCAGGTGAAGATTGCGAAAAGCTCAGGAAGGCCGTGGTTTCTCGTGAAGTTGGCAACGATGTTTGGTTCAAATTTAAAGGTGAGTTATTGGCTCATTTATGTATTACAGGGTGCTGAAACTTGCTTAGATTCTCGTCGCGCAATATTCCATATCGGAAACAATACCTACTCAGCTAAACTTGTTGACCTCCCGTGTGTCGTCGAGTCTCAGAAAACACTGGATAACAAGCAAATGTTCAAGGTTGCAGATATATGTCAGGTTGACAAACTGCTTTGTTTCAATGTGATTTACTGAATGAAGAGATGCTCAGATGCTTGTTGTTGATAAAAAAATCCCGAGTGAAGACCAATTGACAAAAGAGAGAGGCTTCAACATTGACGAATTCATATGGCCTCATGGAATCACTCCTCCCCTCCACCATGTACGGAAGCGAAGGTTTCGAAAACGCGTCAACAGAAGGGTGAGTGTTGAAGTGATCGGCCGAGACATACTTTGACAGCTCTCAGACGATAGAGAGCGTGGAACAAGAAGTGGAACGACTGCTGGACGAAGATTCTTTGGCTACCGAGGTCAAATATGGTGAGCAGTCAACGGTGGCAATGGTAGCCGATAGTAGATACACCTTGACGCTTTAACACAGATATCCTCGAGAATGTCAATCCGGACCTATCAGATTCGGAATTAATTGAACAGGATGCGCCGCTGGATGCTCCAACTCCTGCGATATCTGATTTAGGTGACGCTCCAACGCCTGGTGATTTGGGAGAGGGCGATGAAGACGAGGGAAGTGTTGAGAATGAAGCCGAAGAAGGAGATATCGATGAAGAGCTGGCAGCTGAGTTGGATTTGGCGCTGGAAAATGAAGGTGATGGCGACGACGAAGATGAAGAGGATGAGAGTGAAGAAGAAGAAAGCGAGGACGACGACGACGAAGACACGCAAGCACGAAAATTACTGGGCGAGGAAATTAGGGATCTAGAGGCTGCAGTTGCCAAGAAGCGCAACGAAATTGCTAGTTCGGCCAACCCTCTCATCCGGGTATGTCAAGTGAGGGTTCCAGCTGTTAAAAACGACTAACTTTCTATAGAAACGGTTCGAGGATGCCCTCAAAAAGCTCACAGCAGATCTCGAGATGAAGTCTTCCCAACGCGATGAACTGAAAGAGAGACAACAGCTAAAGAAAGCAGGAATTCTGATGGATACAGTTGAAGACACTGATCCTGATAACGTAGGGGGACGGGATGTCAATGATGACGATGCCGACTTGTTCGGTGATGAATCCGATGTAGGAATGAATATTGCTTAGGTGGTTATAGATGAAGTTATTTGAGAGGTATATATGATGTCCTGTAATTTTAACCTTTTTCTTGCAGAAAAGCGCTGATTATAGTGGCAAGAGACACGTAACCGAGGCTTGGAGAATCAACGGGAGATAGACGACGCATATGAACGGTGCGAACCACACCGTAAGAACCTCCCAATTCCATACAGCCTGCACCATTTCCTCCTGGCGGAAGAGCAGCCAGCCGAGTCCCAAAGTGGTGTAACCTGCGTATTTCGTCAGCCGCCAAGGGAGTGATGCTGGGGGCGAGGAAAAAACGAGAGGTATTCCAATGAACACAGTCAGAGACGCTGCCAGCGAAAAGTTGAGGAGAGTAATAATCGAGATGACAGTTGATGCAAAACAAAGATTTAATGCTTTCAAGACCAAAGAAATTGAAGCAATTTCTGGGTTCGAGGTTGGGGGGATTTGCAAAGCCAAAAGTGGTACGGATGCAAACGCGGTGAAAACCATGGGCGAAAGAATCTTGAAAACATGTTAGTACGGATTTGGGGGGTATATACAAGGAAAGAACTAATGCCTTGTAGTTTTCCATAAACCAAGTACTTGAGACCACAGAGAACAGCATCATTCCCAGCAAATGGGTGGCGATCATGATGCATAAAACGCTGATGACAGGCCTTTTTCTGCGCTTCCATGTAAGGTTTTGAGAATCTGTGGTGTTCTTTTGTTCAGAAGCTGCATGATCGGTATGTTCTTGAACCCATCCAGCGTCGACCCATGTACTCAGGCCATGGAACATCATCGCCACACTGATGAGAATAGCGCTCGGCAAATAGAACCCGATCTTCAAGAAGCGTTGGGGTCCAGTCATAATGTAGAAGAAAAACGAGGCGTGTAAGCGTTCTAAAAGATTGTTCATGGTGCGAAGAGTAGATTCGATGGTTCTGAGAGATCATTAGTTTCCTCTTCGTGAAAAAAAGACATTCTTACCTCCCTATTGCATGAAATCCATGCGGGCCAGTTGCAGGAACAGCAAACAAAGTAATGGCATCTATCCTAAACCTTTCTTCCGGATTAAAACATGGCTCATAAAATCTGAGGACAATTTTTCTCACTGATGAAAGAGGCCGTGCACGCCGCTTCCACGACCATTAGACTGGTATTTCATGTGCCGGATGACATTTTTGGCTTGGTAGAGATATGATTTAATGTCGCTGATGTTATACAAGTATTGTGGTAACCATGAAGGGGATTTGTCTACCGCGGGTTCTTCCCTTGGGTCAAGATGCTCGTAGAGTGTTACAGGAACACCGGCAGTATACCTAGCGATGCGATCGAAGGAATTCATAAGATCCTGATTAGGCAGGCGGCCATTGAGCCCCTCTGAAAGGTGGTCAGCGCCATGAGGAAGGATGCTTCGAGTTAACGGACCAAAGAATACACCAAGGTGAGAGAAGGAATGACCCGGATAGTCGATATTCAGTGCGGTCCAAATTACACCGGAAGTCAACTTCAGCGGTTCCCTGGTCAAGCCTATATGGAAATCAACGGGAAGTCCACGCAGGACACGGCTCGAGGCGGAACTGTACCAGGTTGTAATGCACCGTGGTAGGCACCAAGCCATGCTTGCATGCCATCAAGGTAACCGTCGCTAACAACAAAAATGATATCTTTCCCCCAATATGAATAGCCTAATTCGTCGTTGAAAAAAATATCAAAGCTGTAAGAGATGTTAACTCACGTTTCAAGAAGCCCGCCAGAGCCAAAATCGTCGAAACACCACGCATGTTCAATGTCCCATCTTCTTCACCTATTCTGCTAATCCACGAGGCACTAATGACCATAGCTTCGGTTCCTGAATGGCGCGGTGACGCAAGTACGGCATAGGCGTTTGAGCCAGTGATATGCTAGAAGGTCAGGTCAATACGAGGAAACGTTCACGACAAGAATCATTGGTGCATACCGCCGCGCTCGTGGAGAAGGAATAGTGTTGAGTAGATGATGCAATACCGAGTTTGCCGAACTCGTCGCTAAGCCATTGTGCCCGCCTTCAAGAAAGTGAGCTTAGTTCAGATTCAATAAGTAACAGGAATCTCACTGTTCACTCGTGAAATTCCCGTCACGGACTTGTTCTAATCGCGCCAGGTACGTATCAGCAACATGCACATCTCCCCAGTTCCAATCCGTGTTGACCTTGGAGTTGAAAGGTTACCACAGAGATGTTGAGATATTGAATGAGGCAAACCTGGCCGGGCTGGAGAGCATTCTCGTCAATGTAGGTCCCCCTACCGAGGTGCGGCAATGGAATGAGAAGGAACCATAGGTATCCTGAAATAAACAATGCAATTCTAACCAAGCGACGAAGCAATATTATAATTTGGTTTTAGGAAGGGGCAGAAATCGCTCACTTCACAATGGTCAACCGACGAGTAATGATGTCGACCAGTTTCTTCCGTCGGCGTATGCGCTTTTCATTGACATCCCCAGAAGAGAAAATTGTTTCTTTAACCCTCAAGAGTAGTCGTCTCCATGGAGGTATCAGGTTTCCTGCATCGTCCATATGAAACAGCACAAAGTGGTGTTGGTTGGTTATGAACAAGACAGCCCGGACCGGGGGTGGCCAACAAGGCCCCGAGTCATCGTAGGTCTCTCCTCCACTGGACATCTCTCTACCCCCTTGCATGCCACTCAAGCGTAAAAGGAACGCGTCTCTGCCACCGAAAGGACTCCTTCCCGGTGAACGACTGAAACGTCCAGTTATTCATGCTGCTTCCGCTTCTACTACGCCTTGGGGTTGGGTCGGAACTGAAGTTACCGATCCGGCCAAAATAACACTTGAACATCGACTGGCGGCCTGTAACCTCTCGCGGCGTAATAAAAATACCATTTGCGCGAATAAGTATTCTTCTGTACCTGAAACGACTCGAATTCCGATTCCCTCAGAACCTGTAACTGTCAACGGAGAAATCGAAGAAGATATAATAGTTATCTCCGACGACGACGAAGCTCCGAATTTTTGCTCTAAGAAAACATGTAGAACGAATCCCAACTGTTTGAATAACGTTGGACAAGATGCATGGGAGGACGGTACGTACAGTTCCTCTCTGTGGCATAATCTCCTGGACCAATGGAAAAAGCAGGGGACGCCGAGGAAAAATTCATGGAACTCGCAAACCTAGGAAAAGATCCTTCTGATTTATGCCGCGAACCAGACGTTCCGGTTGGGCTTAAAGTGATTTGCTTCTGCTCTTGAGTCGGGTCTTGGACTTACAACCCTTTATCCCAGAATCTGGGAGCTACGTGTTACGCGAACGCGTCTCTTCAGGCATGTCCGTATCATCGAGATGTTTGGCACTTATTTAAATACTTTCTAGGTTTGGTACAGAGATCTGGCATTCCGTTCTGGTGTATATAGCTGCGAACCCCCTGAAAATGTGGGAGAAAAAAAATACAAGGTACGTGTATTATGTTCCCCGGTTTCCAGGTACTGATAAATTCTTCCGATGCAAGGAATCCCCTATATTCCAATTACAAGTTACATTCGCTGCTCTTCAAGAAGGAAATCGGAGCATTTTTAACCCACAAAAGCTCGTTGGAAGTCTTCAACTTCGTACTTCGGAGCAACAAGATGCACAAGAGTGGGTCGACAATCGCGGCAGTCATCTGGTCTTTAACTGGTCCCTAGGTTTTCAAAACTCTTTATGTCTCATCTCGACGCGGAGTTCAAAAAACAATCTTCATCTTCCCTCAAATCCCTTATCACTGACCAAGTAAATGCTATTTGGCATAACTTCTGCCAATCCATTCTGAACGTTATCAGTTCCAGGGAACTCAGGCTTACGGGACAATTTGCCATGCATGTAAACACAGATCCGAGAGAGATTCTGATTTCCTCGAGATCGAAGTCAGCTTTGGGGTAAGCCTGGGTTCTATTGACATGGGGTTGCTTCACATCGAAATTTTAGAGCAACTCAAGGCTCGAGGATTGCCTTTCTGCATCTTTACTGCCTGAAAAGCTCACTGGCGACAACAAGTGTGTCTAATACAACATCTGGCCCATAAAGATACTTATCATTGTTCAGGTACTTTTGCTCTAAGTGTGAAGCTTTACAAGATGCAACCCGATACACTGAGCTCCGCCAACTTCCACCTGTTCTGCATTTTTCCCTATTACGTTTTGTATATGACGTTTCTACCATGGAGCGCAAAAAATCCAAGCACTCGATATCCTTCCCCCTCGAGATTGATATGAATACATTCCTAGGTTCGAAAAATGGCCGGGAGAATAGGGCTTCTGGGAACAAAGAATCCAACTTGTATGAGTTACGTGGTATCTTGTTGCACAAGGGAGCAAGCGCCTACCACGGGCATTATGAAGCACAAGTCAACGATACAGAGTGAGCCCCTCCTACTTGCCTTGTCAACGTGTCCGTCATCTTGGCATTTACAGAACAGGTTCCTGGTTCCAATTTAATGACGAAATCGTCACAGATATCAAAGCGCTCGGCGACAAAATGCCGCTGAAGAAATCGCGGCATGGGTCGAATCAAATTCCGGACGACACCGAAGAAAAGTAAGCCTTATTTCTCCATTTAAGCCGACCTAAGAGTTAATTTTTCAAGGCCCAATCCATCAAAAGTCCGGAAAAACCGCGCGAACGCCAGGAAGAGGCGGCGCATCGAGGATAGCGAGGACGAGGCTGCGTTGGTCAATCCTTTTATCCAACAAAAATCACAAATAACACATTTCTTCATGCTAGGGAGAAACAAAGGGCATCGTCTCTGTTGCGCACAACTCCGGTCGAAACGTCAAGGTAAGTTGTGCCAACTCGGTCATCGTAAACACTAGACTCATTGCCTCAAAAGTCGGATTTCGTCTAAGGATGCATATATGCTGATATATGCGAAGAAAGAGGCGGACATAGCACCACATTCGACCGCTAGTACCTCTCTTCCTTTACTATGTCCAAAGCCGTCAAGCCGAGCGATGGAAATCATCCTCGAGCAAAATGCGGCTCATGACGCAGCTTGTAAAGAATATCAGGAAAGGTGAGCAATGCCCATGTGATATTGCGTTTCGTAAGGTATTGAAGGTCACTAGGATGAATCTTCTCAAGGAGCGATTCCTTGAATTACGCGCTGCGATGAAGGATATATACCTGCACTGGACACCGACGAACTGCAGCGTGGGTGGCTTGTGTAGATATATATTTGTGACTTTTACAATTTACTCTCTAGGATCCTTTCGTCGTGAGCCGGCAAGCGTTGGAGACCTGGGTTTCTGAACACTGCATCAACTCATCTCTCCAACAACACGCGTCTTCGACTGAACAGTTCCATAAAGCTGTCGACGACGCCCGCCCCATAGAAATATCAACCTCAGATATTATCTGCGAACATGGCGCCCTTGATCCTACGATGTCGCGAGACATGAAACTCTTAACACCGGTTTGTGGTGTAAATTCCATAGATTTGAAGATGAGCTGACACCACCCTCCAGCATTCATTTGATCAGATTGTTGCGAAGACCAGTTGCACATTTAACCCCCTTCCCAAAGCGTCTGACGTCTGTGGCGATTGCGTCTCTACGCTTTTCAAAGGTGACTCTTATCTCATTCGTGTTTTTTTTTTTTGACAACACCTACTTGAAATTTAGAAAAGCTCTATGAAATCGAGCACCCTAAGCACACAGCTCTATTCGATGAACTCTCTGTGATTGATGAAGATGAAACTGGTTATTGGATTTCCAAGAAGTGGTGTAGAGGTTTGCTATTCTATTCTTCTGCGCAATTGCTGCAGCTGACACCCAAGAAGATTGGAAATTAATCAAACCTAGGATGCATATCGCATCCAAGAGTGACCCAGGACCCGACTCTCAAGAATTCTATAACCATGTTTATTGTGAACATGGAAACTTGTCGCCCAACATCGCAAACCGTCGGAAAATATCTGTGAAGGTTGGCTCTTCTTCCCTTCTGCAAAGCATCTTTCTCAACGTCTAAGGCCGTGCAATTATTGCAAAGCATCTTCCCATCATGGGAACCATTGAATGGTGATACAGAGGCATGCGCAATATGCGATGCCGAAGTCCACATGTCCAAGGAGGATAAGAAGGAGGTCCGGAGACGAATAGAAGAAGAGAAGGTAATTTTTTTGGACGTTACAGCCATCTTCCTGTTGATTGGTTACCCTAGGCCCGCCTGAAATTCATTTATGAACCTTCCTTGGACTTATGGACGAGCCACTCTGAGGTGGTTTCTTTTGCAGTCATCCCATCCAGATTCGTCAAAGATTGGAAGAGGTGGCTGAGCAACCCCTCTCAGAATCCAAGACCGCACGCAGTGGATAATAGCGTTTTTCTATGTGATCACAACCACTTGTGTTTCGACCCCACCTGTGCAGGTGATATGGATTCCAGCATGGCAATTATTCAACTTGATCAGTGGGAGATGCTGCAGACTGTGTGAGTGTTTGACCCGTCGATTTCCGATCTTACTGAAAATTTTCCAGTTACGACAGCGGCCCATTTATTGGTTTAACAAAGCGACCTAAGGATGAAGGAGGTGGATATGACGCTGACACCTCGGTCTGCTTAGACTGTCGTATGAAGAGGTCAGACTCTCGATGCTTCCTTACGAGTACATTATCACTCATTCAAATCACATGAAGGAAAAGTGAATGGGAGACGGCTGATATTCTCATTCACTTATGCGGTCCTCGGGGCCAAGCGTCCGCTCAGCCGAAAGCACCCTCAACCTACAGTCGCGCTAATGGCGCTCGTCAATCCAAACGTTTACGTCAAATCAAAGATCACGGCGAAAGGCGAACCATCACTGTCACAAAATCCACCACCGTGAAGGATATCAAAGTCATGGTAAGCGTTAAAATAGTACTACATCATTCCGTGAGCATTAAAACATCGTATTTAGGTAAATGAAGAGTTTTCCATTCCAACCATTTGTCAGCGCCTCTTCTACAAGGGCCAAGAACTGGAAGATAATGGGGCGACGGTAGCTGCCCTACAGTTTCTTGCCAACGACGTCGTTGACCTGCGGGAAGCAGAAGAAGTCCTTGACAGCGATTCGGAATCTGATGAGAAACATGTAGCAAAGAGGCGACGGGAAGAAGGGCCAGCCTTTGGAGGAACTTTATTGGGCAATTCTGACTATTCATGGTCAAGTTCCCCTGAAGAAGACACAGCAGGCCCGCCCCCCTCCAGTGTTCCGGAAAAGGCTTGTCTTGCATGCACATTTTCAAATAGTTTAGAGGCGCTGTCTTGTGAAATATGTGATACAGTTTTCATATGATCATGGACATTATTACAGAATTTAAACCACCCTTGTGACACCCCAGACCATAGAAAACAAACCAACACTGATCCCTTTCTATGAAACAACCAAAAAGAAAACGTCCAAACACTCGTAGATATGTCCCATGTAAGCCAGCCAAGAAAAGAAAATAATAGAAGATAGCTGTAAGATGTTGCAAGGAAAGTAGGGAAGGGTCCAGTTGTGACAAATCCTAAGCATATTCAGGTAAAGGTGACAGAGTCGATGGAGGAAAGGTAGATACGACTCTAGATGGTGCTTGTGTTCGTGATTGAGGTGAAGGATTACCGGTGGGTGCTGGCGTTTGAGATTTAAGAATTGAGGTGGCTGTTACAATAATGTCCACTTCGTTCGACGCCGTTCCATTCATTTTGACAGCCCTAGCGATCGCATCTTGTGTTTTGTCCGTCAACTCGCTGACTGACACGCTTTGAATGGCTGTCTTTTCAGTTTGAGGGGTGGGAACGCCACCGACACTGCGGCCAGCGACGACTGTTTGAGCAGCCTGAAGGACTACGTGTTGGGCTGCAACAGCCAGTCGGCGGGAATCCGTGTGTCCTTGACCAGAAATTGCCTTGTCGTAGGCATGGACGGTTTGTTCAAGGACATGTTTTTGTTTCACAAGGTCTTGGAGTTCGCCTTGCTTGGGTGGGGAGGCAGATACGAATTGTGATTCTGCCTCATCCGTGACACGTTGTGCAACACTTTGCAGGACTCTGATGACGCGCGTATCATCTGCACGATTTATTCGTGCATTCATCCTGAATGGTTATTAGAACACTGGGTGTGTATGGGGCACGGGGATTGTACCTTTGAGGAGCCTGAAAAAGGGCCGAGTCACTTGTGCTGCGCTTCGGAGGTTCGCTAACCAAAGATGAGCGACGAGAACGCGAGTACATGATTCCATCTAATGCAGAGGCTGGTGCGATGGAGATCGTGAACGTATGAGCTACTTGATCATCCTGGTTATCAAACGAAAACTAAAGAGTTCTCTAATTCAATCGAAGGGCTTTTACTCAGCTACATTGTGTGGCTCACCTTGGCAAGAGCAGTCACTTGACAACTTTCTGCCTCAGGAGGAGGTATACCAGATAGCTCGCCATTCTTCCACGACAACCAAGGAGGCAGGTTTGGGGAGCTGTATGTCACCGGAATCTTTTTGAAGGAGCACTGGGGATGCCACACGTGGGGTTTCCACGACCAACGCAGTCCAACATACGCCAAACCAGGGGGAGTGGTGGCTAATCTGCGCTGGAAGGGTCGGAATTCCCATTGCCCTTCGCCAGCCTTTCTGGCCTCAACATTCCATATATGATTGCCTTTCGATTTGGCCTTCTTCCCATCTTCGTTAAAACGAAGTATGTGCGGTTGACGCCAAAGGTAATTTCGGGCCTTGGGATCAAATCGTAAGCGTGTCTCTGTGACCTGCCACTGAAGCTCGCCCACCTTTTTCGTCGGTATTTTTTCTTCAGGGTATCCTTGTTTGGCAAGCTGGAGCGACAACGAACATATTAGAATACTTTTGGGACGACACCACCGTGAATACTTACTTCGTCAAGGAATGCATTAGTGAAGGCCAGAATCCGGAATTTGAAAGGGCGGAAGTCTGGTGATTCATCAAGACGCTGCATCTTCTTCGCCATGAGAGTTTGATGGATTTGTTCTCCCTTGTTATCGGTTGCATCCACTAAAGAGGAAGTCCTTTTGTCAGAACGCGAGAAGCATGGTAAATCAAGGACTAACAATTAGAGCAAAGTTGGTTCAGAAACTCAAAGAATATCCTATCGACGTCGAATTGGTATTCCGCTGGCAAATCTGCAGCCGTTGAGGTTGTGTGACGTTCTCCGGAAGACTGTCAAGAAAAAATAAACGAATGAGACAAGATGCTTGGGAAATATTCCTTACAGGTTGATATGTGACAGTTTTGCCTGAATCGCTCTCCTCTGATTCTGAATCGTCGTCATCGTCATCGTCATCGCTTGGGGAGTTTTTAGCGCTGGGTGGCGCCGAATTTCCCGCCAAGGAGAATTTCTTCTGCGAGTTGGAAGGTTCTGCTCCCGTATACCAACTCGATTGGCCATTTCGAGTTGAAGAATTAGAGGCCTTAGCAACGTGCCGGGCCGCGGCCGCAGATGGATCCGCATAAGATTCATTGACTGGATATGGGGCGTATGCATGCCTGAAGTTGGTACCACTGATAGAACCAGAGCGCGACATTCTCCCGATGGGAGGACTAATAGTCGAAGAAGCGGGGTTTGATACGGTGAGAGCGGGCTGAGTCAAAGGAGCTGGCAAAATTGGAGGTGCAAACGCGGCATTGGGAACAATGGAGCTGGGGGTCGAAGGCAAGCTAGTGATGGGACCGGGAATTGCACCAGCTGACAGCGAATGGTGATGCCTCGTAGGAACGACAGGATCTGACCATGAGGAGTGGGGTAAATGGGGGAATCCAGGTAGTACTGCGCTGGCACCTGGCGGTAGAGGCACAGATGAAGGAACGGAACCTCCAGGAAGAAATGGAGGGAAAGCGGCGGCTGAAGATGTTTGTTGCTTGCTTATGCTGAGCGAATTCTTCCTTACAAAGACCGAGGGCGGGGTGGGAGGTCGTGATGGAGGTCGTGACTGAGAGCCACCTACGAGAGGAGTGGGTACCACAGGAAATGTGTTGGGATGCGGAAGAGTGAATCCCGGGGGTTGAGTAGGCTCTTGGATCGCCAAAGGCGACATGAGGTCGTCTAAAGGTTCTCGTTTTAGAGCTTTCACAGTTCTGTGCTCCTCCAATGCTGATGCACACCGTTTTCGTGATAACGGGTCAGAAACTGCAAGGTGGGCATTGGTTTCCCCCGTGAGAGGCTCCATTGAAGGAAGAACTGGAGGCAACAAAGAGTTGGGATGCTCAGGTGCAATGGTAGGGACAGGAGCTATCATTGGAGGGAATGATGGGGGTTCAGTGTCAGAGACAGACATAGAATCGAGCATATCTAGCACCCTTAAAATACGGCCTCTCAGTTCACCAACTTTTGTTGTATGTTGAGCACCATGACAATTTTCGAATGCATCGCCAGCGTCAATCGCTGTTATCGCAATACTAAGGATTTGTAAATTGTAGGCCAAAAAAAAGGAGATATCAATCAGGCAACTCACTCCTTCAACATCTGGCCAATGACGGTCTGTGGATATTGTTGAGAGACAGACTCTTCGAAATTGGGGGTAACGCTCGAATTGGCGCTTGGAGACGATAAAGAAGGAAATGCAGAAGGCATGGACGGAGGTGATAGCGAGGTATTTGAACGACTACGGCCCACTTGTGCAACAACAGGGTCAAGTGCGGATTCAAGAGAAGAGGTCACACCAGCCCCATACGAGGAAGAGGTCCCGTGGATCGATGGAGATGGGATTTGGGACTGTGGGGGGGAAACAGAGAGCGTGCGTGAATCCGGAGATAAGTCCAGTTTTTCACTCTGGCCAACCATTGCGAATGCGTCGACGACTGTGCTCAAGTCTGGCAAAAAAGCTGGTACCGAGTGCATTTGAGGGGAGTCCATGGGTAGCAGGGGGCCATTAAGGAAGACAGGCATTGCGATTTCAGACAACGGCAAGTGCATTTGAGCGTCCACAGGGTTCGCCTGAAGCTCGGGTTGAGGGGCGCCGGGCATGTAAACCAAAACCGGGTCTTGCGGGGTGGGGTTCGTTCCATTTGGAAGGGATGTCGGGAGAGTGGGCAAGAATATGGGTATCATCTCAGCAGGAAGAGATGGGGTAGTGTCCATTGCCCCGAGCCCCGGAGCTAGAGGATCCTGTTCATACTGATCCATCATATCCATTCCAGACGCAACGGAGGCGCCTCTTGGTGGTGGTCCAAAGCCGACCAGTTAAATAGGACTTGACCAAGCAAGTGCCGTGGGCACGTGTGCTGGTGCGTGTAGCAGGCAAACTCAGGAACTCAGTAAACTGGACAGGGTGCAGAACGGATAAGATTAGTCGAGCGGGACGCGGAGGACGGTGAGAGGGATAGGCAGGGGACGTTGGCGAGATTTGCAGATGTCGTCACAGGTGTCACATACCTGCCTTTCACATCGATGGAGCTTAGTATTCTTTTCTTTCAGGTTCGTCGGGTGCTATCATCTGACTATTCACATCAATGTAAACCGGGTACATGCCCCTGTCAGCAGTGCAAGTACCAGCAGCTGATCCGAAACAACCTAATAAACACAGATAGGGAACATGCTAAATCTTAATTCTCTGGCAAAGAACATATCGGGCAGCCACTTGGTCGTAACCGACCTTCGCAAATGAGGTTCTTCAACGTGATCAAAACCTCCGTCTTCCTGGACTTCTTGAGCGCTCTCTATCCCTTCGCCTGTCGCTACTGCCACGGATCAGTACAAAAACGAGGGAAACACGATGCACATAATAAGTACGCACTCATATCGTGAAGACGCCCGGTCGTACCCGCGATCTCGATCACGGTCACGATATTCCTCACCTCCGCGAGATGACCGGTAGTCTCCAGACCGTGGAGGCCCCGACGATGGTACTGCACCAGAAGGTGTCGAACTGGGAGGCGCCATTTTTCGCTTTTCGCGTTCTTCCTTGAACTTCGAAAGCATGTTTCGAAGTTCATGATATCCCAAATGCATCTAGGATATGCATCGTGTCAGTGGGGATGGAAAATAGGGTTGTGTATGGGAAATGCCGTTAGATTCACAACTTACTTTACCACCAAAGTGATCCGCGAGACGACGGTCGGAGTCGAGCACAGAGAGGTAAGCACCACATACGTCGCACACGCGCAGCTTTTGGTGACCCGAAGCTCCCGATGTATCGGTTAGTTGTTGCAGTTCACGCTGAAGGAAGATTGGGTTGGACAGATTCACAATCACGGTTGGTCAAAAACGCACTTCCTTGTCAGCTTTTTCACCCTTCAAAGCTTCTATGGCAGCCATTTCCCGCATGGACTCTTCTACCTTTCCTTGCTCTCCTGCAATGCTGTTTCAGTTCTCATTCAAATGAATAAGCCTGGTTTCTCACCAAAAGTTTCAATCTTCTCAGTTCCTCCTTGAATGGCAAGCTCAATTTCAGCAATTTCACGCATCTGAACAGGTATGAGTAACCATGAGTCTGTCCAGATGTATATGACTGCATACCAAATTCGTTGTTTTTGCATTCTCTTCTGGTGTCTTCTCTAACCGGCGATGGGCAGCGCGAATCCTTCGATCACACTCGTCCACAAAGGCAAAAATGTTGGCCTCGTATTCCATTTGGAAACGGTTGAAAATTGGGTCACTGGGGGTAGCATCCTTGGCCGCAAGGTACTCGGTTTTGAGTCGTTCTGTGTGTGATTTGGGACAGGCACCTAGGTCCATTTTCTGCACGACAAAGAATGGGTCTGTGGAACTTTGACGTGATATACATGGACCTGTACTCACCGTATTTGTGAAGAGCGCGTGCGGGCACGTCCCACACAAGAAGTTTCTGCAGACTTTTTCATCTGACCATACAAGGTTGGCGTTGGCGACACCCATGGCTTCAGGGCCCATCATTTGCTAGCGTAAAGGTTCAACAACGGCAAAAAATAGATATGAAAGTCCTTACCTCTAACAGCTTACGCTGCATCTCCGCTAGTCGACCCATTTTTGAATGCGAGAGCGGACGTGGTGTTCAAACTTTCGTATTTAGCGGTGGTGGTTCAAGAGTCATTTGCTTAGCTATGTTACCTTTAGCGCTCGATGCCAAATAGCATCATAACAATGGCCTAATTAAGTACTTTATGTTACAAACCCAGCTACTATAAAATTAAGAACAAGTGATATAAATGGTGTAGACAATGGGATTGAATGGACGAGACAATGCTGTTTAAGAATTTGCAATGAAAGTAAGTACTCAGTGACAGGGAAGCAGTATGCACAACAAGAGATGATAGAAATTGCCCGCGCAATTAGTGAGCCGGAGGACCATGATGAGCACCTCGTCCGCGGCCCCTTCCGCGACCTCGTCCGCGAGAATTATTTTGCTTTGTTCGGGGTGGAATAGCATCCGGTGTGGGTGAATTTTGAGGCGACACGGAAGACTTTTTTTTGATAATATTTGGCTGGTCTGATAGATTTTTGCTGGACGCGTGAGGGGTAGGAGGAGAAGAGGCATCATAACGCATCAAGAGTTTGACAATGTCTTCAGCCTTCTCCGCATCCTGCGCAGTAGGCTTCGGTCCTTTCAATAGAGTAAAACCCCGCTCCGAGCTTGCCCAGGCATAGGTTTTGCGGATATCAGCCGGGTTTACCATTTTGTGATCAAGTATTTTCCAGACAAGCTCGGGTTCCCGGGATTCCAGAGCCAACGAAAGCAAACCGGAGCAATGTAAAGAGTCATAGATGGGTCCAGAATCAGCTTCCTTTGGTGGGTATGTCTCGAAGAAGTGGTCGACAATTCCAAGATGTCCCATTTTTAGGGCCAAATGGAAAGCCGTCAGACCCTCCGCATTCCTTTCTTCGGGATCGGCACCTAAGAATAATCAGTATGTACGTATGATGAAATGGATCACACAAATTCCGGCTTACCATGGGAATCCAGCCATCCAACCAGACCCAAGTCACCATGTCGGGTTGCAATATGGAGGAGGGTTTCATTGGGATCTTTCGGTGCAACTTTGATGTATGTTGCACATCCAGGTTTAGTTTCCCCACCAGCTGCATCGACTCCAGCCTCCCAAATACCTTTCTTAACTTTGTCCGAGTGGCCCGCTCGAGCTGCAGAGAAAACAGACGATCGCGTTTCTTGGGCTTTTTGCTGTAAAGCGCGAGCCTTTTGCTCAGAAGAACGACGAGCAGCGTCTACTTGAGCTTTCTTCGCCTCTATTTTACTCTTTTGGCGTTGCTCCGCTTCGATTCGTTCTAAGAGAGATTGAGGGTTGTAAGAAAAGTCGAATATGATGAGCTCACCTTGCTCTCGCTCCCTCGCTGCTCTCTCTTTGCGTGCTTCAGATTCTCGCTTTCGCCTTTCTTGTGCAGCGAGTTGCTCCTCGCGGGTGCGGCGTAAACGTTCTTGATATTCCTCCGGGCTTTCATGTTTTGCCTGGCGTCGGGTCCCTAGTCATATATTCAGTTATTATAAGTCAAGAGAAGGTTTTTTCAAAACTTACGGTGATCACTTCGGGCATAGTACATCCTGTTGGCCATCATTTGCTCAAAAATCCATCTAAGCAGAAAATCAACTTCGAAAGAGTTGAAATGGCCAAGAGATACCTACAAATAATACTCCATGTCTTCGTAGTCGGAATCATAGTCATCTTCTTCGTCATAGTCGTCTTCATCATCAGAATAAAAGCATTGGTGGCCATGTTGGAAAGCAAAGAACGGATGTCCGCCTCGTGGCCCAGCTGATGGTTTTGAGGATTCGTCCAAGTGTTTCACGAGCACGCGATAGGCTTCGCCAACGCGCTGAAACTCTGCCGTAGCACTCGGGTTATCGGGATTTTTGTCGGGATGAGTGCGCAAAGCGATCTAAAAATTCAAAATGAGGGCCAATTTTTTATGGCTAAAACACAAAAGCATTGACCTGTTTGTATGTTGTTTTTACAACTTCCAGAGACGCGTCCTAATTCAAAGAAAGAATGAGATATAATCATATGGAGAAGAAAAAAATTCACCTCCTCGAGCCCAAGGACGGAAAATGCCTCAACGACCTTTGAGGAAGCACGCATGAAGGGGGTGAGGTGAGAAAAGAAAAAGGGGCAGGCAGGCTAGCGCGTGTTACCTAATATGTAGTATTTTTGTCCTTCCTCCTTTCCGGCGCTGGTCGCGACCATGCCAATCGATTCAACAGTGCCACCGGTGCCCCATTCTGATGCTCTGTCCATACCGGCCACCGGGCAGCTGGTGACCACCAGTTCCATAGAGTCCCCGTCTCTCTTGCAACGATTTCTGAATGACAAGTGCGTCTCTGGTTCCATTGAAGCCAGATACGGTATTGAGCTTTCGTCAAGCGTAGTCCATATTTTCAAGCCGGATTTGGTCTCATGGTCAGCGCAAACACGCCTCAAAATAATCTGATATTCACTGGCCTTAGGCCTTAGGTGTTGGCCTCACTTTCATGAGACAAGGACTTGTTCTGGGAACGACAGCGCTACGACGACGGATGCTCGTTACTTTGGAAATCAATAACAAAGACAGGGCTTATGAATGGTTTCTTGCTTGGATGTCCAGCCAGACAGCTCTTCAGGCCCAAAAATCGCGAGCACTTACCCCATGGACTCGTAGTCACCAACTGAGTGTCGAAACCACGGTTGAGCAAAGGAAGAACGGGAGTTCCTCTGCGTTATTCAAACTGGTCGCAGGTCCAGGAACCCATTATATCCAATACAAGAGTGCTTGGATGCAGGTGCGTATCTTTTGCTGAAGAAGCGCTTGATTTTCTCTCTAACTCTCGCTTTATAGGTCAAGCGCGAGCGAGAAACTAAATCCATGCAACTTATGTCTGGGACACCTTGGGAGACAGTCACCCTTACCACCTTGTCCCGGGACAGAAATCTTTTCCCGGAGTTACTCACCGAGGCAAGGGACCTGGCAATGCGTGGCCAGGAAGGTAAACTTGTCATTCATACTGCCTGGGGTATTGAATGGCGACCTTTCGGCCAACCCCGCCTCAAACGACCGGTTGGCAGTGTTGTGCTTGCCCCAGGTGTAGCCGAAAATATCGAAAATGACATCAAATCTTTCTTGGATAGACGCCAGTGGTATGCGGATAGAGGTTTGTATTCTTCTAACCATTTGTTGCTCCAATTATTTACTATTCGCTCTCTAGGTATACCCTATCGTCGTGGTTATTTACTACATGGTCCACCCGGATCAGGAAAAACGTCATTCATTCAAGCACTGGCTGGGGCTCTTTCATACGACATATGTGTCCTGAACCTATCTGAGAGAGGGCTGGCGGATGACAAGCTTTTCCACCTTCTTTCAAATGCTCCAGAGCGAAGCTTCGTTCTGATCGAGGACATTGATGCTGCTTTCAACAAACGCGTGCAGACGACTGAAGATGGGTAAGTTGAATTCAACCGAACATACAACTGCGTGACCCTCATCTTGCACCTTCCGAAGATATCAATCATCCGTGACTTTCTCAGGATTCCTGAATGCCCTCGATGGGGTAGCTTCTGGAGAAGAGCGCATAATCTTCATGACAACTAACCATGTCGAGAAACTTGATCCTGCATTGATTCGGCCTGGTCGCGTGGACCTCATTGAAAAGATCGATGATGCAACACCTGAACAAGCACGAATTCTCTTCGATCGCTTTTATGGCGGGCGGGATGTCCTCCCAAATATTACTGAAGAAGTGGAAGAGCTCTCTAGGAGATTGGGTGGAATTGTGGAAGAAGAGTTGGCAATTGGTAGAAGAGTCAGCATGGCTGCCCTTCAAGGCCTTTTCATTCGCAATGAAGCCCAAGATGCCATAGCGGCGTGCAGGGATCTCTTTGTCGCCAGACAGACATCATCATAATCGCCTCCTAACAACTAATATCTGACATCTATTAATAACAATAATACATGCAAGTAATGCTTAGGGTGCTCAGAAAGTCGCCTTTCTTCTGCGGCCAGTAAATTTGGAATCGTTGGGTACGCCCTCTTTGCCCCGTTTTCGATATAACTGAAACGAAATAAGCTTAGTCCTGTTTGTGTATTTAGTGATAACACCCTGGTGCTTGCCTCTTTCTTTTTCAAAATCCAATCCCTATCCTTGACATTTTTCCGTTTGCCGTTCTTTGCCTTAGATCTCTCTCGTTCTCTCCTGCGCTCGAATCTGACTTTACTCTCGTCTTCTTCCTCTCCTTGCAGACCTTGAGGCATTTGCTGGACGCCGCCTCCACCCACGAACAAACAGAGGAAGACCTTTTTGGCTTTTTTAGAATTTGGATAGTCAACAACCACGCCTCCTCCAAAACCAGCTTGCTGTGCTATTGACGTTATCAGCTGTATCTGGTCATCAGAAGAAGGGTAGAATTGCAAGATCGCGCGAGATGGATTTCGCATGGCAGAATGCAGGGTGGTGAAGAATCGATTTAATCGGTGAGGTGGAGAGGATGTCGGATGAGATGTTTCTGCATTCAGCAACCATTGAATTACCGAAATGCTATTTGAGAGGCAGATTTTAAACAAGAGCAGATCGTATACACGGGTAACAGATACGTACCTGATAGCGCCGTCAAAGCTTCCAGGCCGGAATCCAAATCCTTGTCCGATATCCTGGAGAAAAAGATCACCCTCAACTTCACGTTCGAGGGCAACCTCTGCGTGAAATAGGGAAGTTAGTTAAGGTACAACACTCGACCAGCGAGGCGTACGTGCCAAGCATGCTGGGTGCGATGTCCGCGCCAGTCCAGATGTACCCTTCCTCATCTAATATCTCGCCGGACAAGCCTGACCCACAGCCTATGTCAAGGAGATATGCAGGCTGATCTGGGGGTAGATTCAGGAGCTCCAGAGCTCTGTATGTCATGTCAGCCTGGATCTGTTGGTTTCGGGTGCTGTCCAGGGGTAATATGAGTACTATTGGCGTGCATCCACTGAGGGCCACAAACTTTTGGGTATATTTTTTGGCCTCGGTATCGCCATAATACTTTCAGGCGTGGTTAGACACAGGTTATGTGGTAGAGAATAAAGACCTACGATCTCTGGGGGTGCCTGAAGCTCTGGCCGTGACATGGCAAGTAATGGGTTTTTTGAGTTCGAGGAGGATCGAAGAAAAGAAGCGAATCTATTTTAGGCAACAATTTCTTCATTTGCTAATAGATATCATGGAAGGATGCCAACATTATCAATAAATCAATGAGGCGTATAATACAATGCAGAGACCACAATAAGACGGCGAGAGTCCAAATTCCATTTAATCATCTCCCACAGGAACCTCTTCCTCTAGGTATTTCACCAACTTCACTCGAATTTCAGTAGTTTCGTCCCCTCGCAATACATCTGAGAGAAACTCGACCTGAACTTGTAGCTGAACCTACGATAATAGGATCAATTAGGAGAAATCTAGTAGCAAAGGAACGTACCATTTCTAATGCTCCTCTTAGTACACCACAAAGTACGTTGCTAAACCATAATCCACCCTCCAATACTTCTTCTGGGAGTTCAACAAACTCTGCAAGGGGATTCTCGTCCAGCGCTAATGTGAAATATGAACCAGCTGTCGCTTGCGAGATCGATGGATTACTCGTCGGTCGGGGAGAGGATGGAGGCGGGGGTCCACTGTGAGTTACAGTCGGAGAGATGTTCAGGAATGACTTGAACCCCACCTGGTATGCCCATCGTTAGCTGCTAGAACCATTGCAATGAGAATCATTGGACGAGCCTTGGCCACTACCTCCCCAACTTCCCTGAAGTCAGCGCATCTCCCGAGATTCGACTTTGCCAGAAAGTCTTCAATTAGCCGAGTTCCAATATTATATCCCATCTTCTCTAGTTGCTTGTTGACTTCTTCGTAGTCTTCGTAGTCTTGGATTAGTTGGACCACAAGAGCGCCATAAGTCAGTGCGAAAAGCTCTGCATTCTGCACAGATCAGTTGAATATTGCCGATCATACGAGAAGACCTACAATCTTCTCTGAACGGCCTTTCCAAAGGTCCTCTCCGATATTTTTATACTGTTTGCTGCTTGTTGCCATCTGCAGTCCTGAGGATGTTTCGAGGAGGAATCCAGGAACAAGCGCGTGAAGTCACGACACCGATTGATGAAAGTCGCGACTTTCTCCCGATAAGTAATTTACCAAAATGGCCCAACAGCATTGAGGATGAATCTCCCGCAGGTATTAAATGCATGTATTACCAGCCCAATAAAATAACCTGGGCTGGGAGTAAAGTAACTAAACCCAACTAATTGAATTCTAATAACGGTCCAATCTGTTGAGCTTCCTCGCCGTCTTCGCATTATTTTGCGTATTTTGTCCCCTGACGGGTAGGTGCATGGCATGCCGTCTGCCAACATAACTTCCAATCATCCGTTGGTGTGCAATGTTTTCCCGAATCTCCCTCCTCAGCTCGGATTCAGTCTTGAGATTTTTGAGGGGATCGAGGTTGCGGATTTTCTTTCGGCTTCGAGCCTCGTTAAATTTTGCCTGGAGTTCTTGGGTAGAGACGGTGGGTGGTGGAGGTATGTGGTCGGGGGTGGCGAGCGGATATCTCGGAAGAGGGGGGGCTGTTGCCGGTGAAGACAAGAAGGAGGCGAGGGACGTTACTTGGAACGGGGAAAGGTCCTTGACTTTGCATTTATCATGAACCTGTAACCGCGCGCAGAGTCGGTGAGAAGTATGGCGCCCAATGCCATAAATCGAAGTGAGGGCGAACTGGAGAAAAAAATGAATTTCAGTCAAGCTAGAATGAATTGTGACTTACCCTCGCTACTTGGTTATCTGGAAGGTTTATCCCAAGAATATGTACCATGGATCGCGTGAAAGAGGTGAGGAGGCGAGCGGGAAATATTTGGAAGTCGGGGTTCGCCGAATTTCAACACCCGCTGGACTTGCTAATTTACTAACCTGACCAAAACCTGCAGACTGATCTTGCGTTCAACCAAAACATGTCTACCAACAAAGCCGAAGGTCGTCGCGAGGATGCGCTTGCGAAGCAACGGAATCAAATGCGCGAAGACTTTGAACGACAAAAGCAAACTCTCATCAATGAAACAGAAAAGGCTCGACCCTCCGCAAATCGTTTTGTGGGTCAAAACGATTCAATGGAGGAAACCCTGAAGAATAGTACCGTGGGTCTAGTCCACCTTGAGGAATTTCAGCAAAGACGGAAAGAGCTGGAAGAGGCCAAAGCTAGGGAGGCGGCGCAATCGAACGACTTGAAGTATGTTTCCTTAACATTTTCTCTTCCCCTTAGCGGGTTCTTGAAGGATAGATGGCTTATAGGGTGTGGAGCATTTGTTTAGAGATGATGCAAGGAAGGCAAGGAAACGTAAAAAAACCGCAAGAGCTACACTTTCTTTCGCTATGGACGACGATGGTGACGTCGAGAACGGGGAGGTGAATGGAGGGTCCTCGACCCCTAATGGAGAAGACGATGATCATCCAGTGTCCAAGCGTAGCAAGCTGAAGAAGAATCCGAACGTGGATACCTCTTTTCTCCCCGATAGAGACCGCGAAGAAGCTGAACGCAAGGAAAGGGAGCGACTACGGCTTGAATGGCTCGCCAAACAGGAGAGCATCAAGAAAGATGAAATAGAGATCGTGTACTCGTACTGGGACGGTAGTGGACACCGAAAAAGTGTTATGGTGAGTGGTTTATGTATATTCCTTCGTGAGATTTCCCTGACATTATACCCCCAACAGTGTAAGAAAGGCGACGAGATTGGCAGCTTTCTCGAAAAATGCCGGGCACAATTCCCAGAACTTCGCGGTGTCAGCGTTGATAACCTTATGTATGTTAAGGTATGTCGACTTATAATCCTGTGAAATGTTGTCTAGTTAACACTGGATACTGGAATTTTAGGAAGACCTTATTATACCTCATGTATGGTTTATTCTGCAATACCTTCGTTCGTTTCACTGACCTTCCTCGCTAGCATTACACTTTTTATGACTTCATCATCAACAAAGCGCGAGGGAAGTCCGGACCTCTATTCAATTTTGATGTTCACGACGATGTACGATTGTTGGCGGACGCAACGAAGGAGAAAGATGAATCCCATGCAGGGAAGGTTGTGGAACGGAGTTATTACCAGAGAAATAAGCACATCTTCCCTGCATCTCGCTGGGAGGTTCGTAACTCATTTATTATCTTCAACGAAAGTTTCTAACATCCCTCCGCAGGTTTTCGATCCGGAAAAGAATTACGGAAAGTATACCATCGCATAATCTTTCTTTGGTTGTCATCAATAGTAGAACAATAATACACTTGGCTATATCGATCCATCGAAAAAGGAAGAGAAAATAGCGATGTTGTCATGTAGCTGCAAGTTTCATATTATCAGGTCTTTGGCAAAAAGGTGAAAATGGGGGCACCGCGGATCGAACGCGGGACCTTTAGAATACATGGGTACTTCAGTCTACTGCTCTCCCAACTGAGCTATGCCCCCTTGTTCAAAGTTATTGCTGGAGGTAACTAATGCCAAGAACAACACACTTTCATCAACCATTTCGGGAATGGTCTGGTCGGTTTATACCTCTCTCTTCTGCAACAGCCATGTCGGGCACAGGACCTCGCGAGAATATCTTCGCAACGCGTATGGCCCTCACCAATACCAAACTTCGCTTAAAGGGGGCACAAACGGGGCACTCGCTCCTTGCGAAGAAGCGTGATGCCCTGACCACCCGATTTCGTGCGATCTTGAGGAAGGTCGATGAGGTACGTAGTTCATTTCTTAATGTTGTTCACAACTTGTTGATTAATTTAGCATTAGGCAAAGAGAAAGATGGGAAGAGTTATGCAGCTTGCTTCGTTCTCGATGGCTGAAGTTACGTACGCAACTGGAGATATCGCATACCTTGTCCAAGAGCAGGCGAAATTGGCGACTTTCCGAGTGAAAGCGAAGCAGGAAAACGTTTCTGGTGTGGTCCTACCTGCATTCGAAGTGGATCGGGTACCTGGCTCGGGTGCGTTTCTAAATACTTGTTAGCCGCGGTATCGAATTTCGAACAGATTTCAATTTGACGGGTTTGGGAAGAGGTGGTCAACAGATCATGAAGGCAAAGGAAGTCTATGCGAAGGCTATCGAAACCCTGGTCGAGCTTGCGTCATTGCAAACAGCCTTTACAATTTTGGATGAAGTTATTCGAGCAACAAATCGACGCGTAAATGCTATCGAACATGTGATCATGCCTCGACTGGAGAACACAATCAAGTACATTATGAGCGAACTTGACGAAATGGATCGGGAGGAGTTCTTCAGGTTCGTTTTCGGTGACCCCGCCGCCCAGTTGCACTCAAATAACACCACTCAGGTTAAAGAAAGTTCAAGGAAAGAAAAAACGAGATACTGCTGCTCGGGATGCTGCTCAGAAAGCTTTGGAACTCCCATCTGCTGTTGACCAAAGGTTGGAAATCCAGGATGAAGGGGAGTCTGTCGATTTATTGAGTAGCAAGGACACGGATGTTATCTTCTGATGCCTTCGGCATTCGCACGATTTCAGTTTCTTACATTGATGTACCATGTTTGTTACGTTTTGTGTTTCGAAACCGATGCAAGGCGAGAATAAAGAAGTGTTCGGACGATCATGGGCATGTGGCATAGCAAAAAAAATCGTATGCGTAGATACATGGAGTGATTTTAACGGACAGGGTAAGGAAGTGATTACTGTGAAGAAAGACGAAGGTAAAGCTGGATTCCTGGGAGGAGAAAAAATAAAACGCACCTCGACCATCTCAACATCAGCACTCTTTGGGGACTTGTTTCGGTCCTTCCTCTCCAAGATGGCGCGCCTAAAGTGAGAGAGGGAGTTGGGACGATTGATTCCCAAAATTCACAGTAAAAACAAACCTGTCGGTGTCCAGCTTGATGGTAGTAATCACGACATTGCTAGGATGGATGCCAATGGGGGAGGTTGAGCCATTTGACTTGTCTCGTTGCACACGATCGACATGGATAACCCATTTCTTACGGTAAACCTGCGTCACCTTTCCCTCACGGCCCTTGTATTTTCCTCGAACGATGCGGACTTCGTCATCCTTGCGAATGGGCAATGAACGGCACTATTGAAATGTCAGGGAACCGCCAGAACCCTCTGAATGCCAACCCTCACATTGTGTTTGCCACGAAGGTCTTTCGAGAGGGGGGAGGACATGATCTTGCGGCGGATAGAAGAGGGAGCCGCGAAGTGGGCTTTGCGGGACTTGCGCCGCGAGGAGGAGACATCTATATGTAACAGAAACCGCAGAGTCAGAAATTTGTTCTCCCAATCTAGATCGTCATCCAAATGTGAAGCAACCCATCCAACCCAAATCTCCACTGCATACATTCAAACTTCACTGAAATGGGCTATGTATCTAGCATAGACGGATACTTTACGCACCGGCGTTGAACTTCATTTTGTCGGGGTTGTCTTGAGGTCGGCGTGGACGATGATGAGGGTGGACTGGTACACTTGGATTGTCCATTCCCACGACGTTTGCACGTGACTCATTTCGCGTCTGGGTCCTTCTGGGTCGCGAGCTGCTCGGCGCTCGCTTAAACTGTAGCACTCATGGCAGAACAAGTTCGATCCACTAAACTCAAGTTTAAAGGAGAACGGGTCAAGAAGAAGAGAAAACACGACACTGGAGACGACGAGCCCACCACAAGCACTAGCAAACGAAAGAAGGCCGATGACAAGGATCCGGAAACTTGGGTTCTACCAGAGAGCGTCGCTGAATTGCGAGGACCCACCTTTATCGTTCACGCTTCCGATCCTTCTCCAATATCCATCAATTTCAACTCGACCACGAGTCGAATTTCTCTCCAACCTCTCGACAAGGATAAATCCAACGACAGTCCCGATGCACCCAAGTTGCTCGACCGGACACCTACAGATGTGTCTCAAGTCTGGGTGACGACACGAGTTGCTGGATCACCGACTATCAATCTACGGACAGGTACAGGCGAAGGAAAATTCCTTTCATGTGATGCCCATGGTCTTGTCTCTGCCGATCGTGACGCTCGAGGGCCCCAAGAGGAATGGACACCAGTCGTTCTCCCAGACGGTATGGTAGCCTTCATGAACGTCTACGAAAAATACCTCGGCGTAGACGAGGTTGCTGGTGGAAACCTGACGCTCAGAGGCGACAGTGAAGAAGTTGGTTTTGCGGAACGATTTTGGGTCAAAATTCAATACAAATATCAGAAGGAGGCTCATGAAGAAGAGAAGAAGAAAAAGGACGGGCTGACTACGGAACCTGTGATAGACGAGTCAAGTTCAAAGTAAGCGCTCTGATCTATAACTGCCTCGTGGTCGTTCCTCATCATTCTCAGTCGTATCTATCAATCTTGGGGAGCTGGACGCTCAGTTGTATCAGTCGAGGATAAGAAAGAGGTATGAACAATGATTTAATGTTTTTCTCATATTAAGACTTTCTTTTGAAAAGCTCAAACGTGCTCGTAAGGAAGGGCGTTTAGCTGAGGCCATGCTGGACCGCCGTGCCAAATTAAAGAGGTTCGTCAAATCCCCGGATCTGTCAAATTCGCAACTTGCTTACTTGTTCCATCTGCAGCGACCGATTTTGTTGATGGGAGAAAGGCATTTTTTGTTCTTATTTATAATGATGTACTTTTATGTAATTGTTGACCCAGTTCACATGTTCCCAAGTAGCAGATCCACTAACCTCCGTACCGGTTGCCCCTATGAGAAGAAAAGTGGGTGAGCAGCGACATGTGGCGTGTGTTAGTAGTCTGATAGGAACAATTTTGCTCTCAGGCCGAACTTTGGTCTTATTCGTGTAGGTCATCTAAGCAGACAAAAGAGAGGGACTAAAATACGACCAGTCCACCTTCCGTGTCGGGCGGAAATCGGGACTGATTATAAAGACGGGAAGAAAATGCAATTGCGATTGATCGATGAGAAGCAAATTGTATATTGTATTCGTCTGAGAGGATATGCTATCATCAAACGGGGTGTCGTCACAAAGAAGAGAAGAAGAGGGGAGAAATTGGGATGCAGAATGACCCGTTCAGAGATCTTCGTCGTCCTCGGGGAGTGGGACAGCCTCGGCCTAAAATAATGTTTTGATAAAGAGGTGAGTATGATGGAAGGAAACTAAACGCACCCGCTTCAACTCAGCCTCATATTGTTCCATCAACTTCTGGTCAACGGAAACTTCAGCAGGGGCTAGAGCGGGAGCAGCGACAAACTCCAGAGTGGGGTTTCTGGAAGGATGATGAGTACAAGACGATGACGATTCAGAGCTACTGACCCAACAAGTTTCCTTGCCAGCCACAGGAAGGGCTTCTCGAAGTTGTAGTTAGACTTGGCTGATATTTCGAAGTATTGCAAGTTCTTCTTGCGGTGGAAGGTGACGGCGCCAGTTTTAACTTTGCGCTCCTGATCGATGGCCATCTGTTAAACATCGGCGAGGGGTGATAGTCTAGGATAATGCTGACCTTGATATCGACTTTGTTTCCGCAAAGCACGATGGGGATGTTCTCGCAAACACGTTCGAGGTCACGATGCCAGTTGGGAACATTTTTGTAGGTGATGCGGGAGGTGACGTCGAACATGATAATGCCGCACTGGCCCTGGATGTAGTAACCATCCCGGAGACCACCAAACTTTTCTTGTCCAGCAGTATCCCAGACGTTGAAGCAGATCGTGCCAAAGTTGGTGGTGAACTGCAACGGGTGGACCTCGACACCGAGGGTGGCTATTCGGACAAAAGGATGACGTGAGATGTTAATAGCGCGTCGAAATCGCTCAAACACGGGCGCGAACGCGATTGAATGGAGTGATAACGTACCGATGTATTTCTTTTCGAATTCACCAGTCAAATGGCGCTGGACGATGGGATAGATCAGCACGCGATCTTTCAAAAACAAAGGGAGAGCGGATTGACGCACCTTGACAAAAGTGGTCTTTCCAGTGCCACCATCTCCAACTGTAAGCCAGGACAATATAGAGCAGGAATCGGGATAGGGCGGTCAGTTGCGAGGATCCGTGGAAGGACGATGCGGTCGAATCAGAGAGCGATCAAGGAGAGAAGGCAAGTATCGTGTTAGTTGCTGGAAAAAAGGGTCGCCAATGGCGGCAAGGACGCACCGAGGACGAGCTTGAATGTGGGGATGGTTTGTTCAGACATAATGTGCAGTAATAATGAGAATGGCTGAGTGGACGAGAGAAGAGAGAAAGAGCAGGAGAAAATCTTAGATAAGGTTTTGCAACAAGTCAATGGCGATTCCCGAAACGGACAAACGGCTCCGCCACAAATCGACAAGTCATCCCAGCCTCGAGCTCGACAGATTATGTCTCAAAGACGAGGAGCACTGACTCCCTTTCAACCACTCTAGGCTCCATCTCCTATATTTTGAACCGGCGCAGTAGAAGTCGTCGTAAATGCGGACAAGGAGCACTTTCGTATGCTGCGCATAAGTCGGCCCCGACATTCTTTTCCATCCCTGCCCACCTGTCGTTCTCCATTTGGTGGGCTGCCTGGACCAGTCTTACCATTGGCTCAGGGTTACTTCACCTTGCTCTGTGTCTTTTCTGGCCACACCAGTTGAAACTTGAGCATTGCTTACACAAAATAGTGCCTCGGCTATCCTTCAGCATTTTTGCTCGCCCACCTTTCACTTATACGTCAACCTCTAACTGGTATTAGTAGTTTACTTGCATAAGTTTTGCAGAGGTTCTCGCTCCGCCGCACGGTACTGCAGAGGTTGGGGAGATAATTAAAATATCCTCACGTCAGTATTCAGGGCCTCCCGCGGAGACACGTTGAAGAAACTCTCATCGAATCCTGCAGCCTTTGGGAGACTAAATCAAAACCATCTGCGGATTTCTGTTGTTGCTAAAGCTGGTGCCGCAGTGGTACATATTTTATCTTCGACGTTCTTCGTACTTGGATCGCTTTCTTCGTAATTCTCGGTGGATATCAGGCCCGGAATGGTGATGCAAGGGTGGTCGAGTCAGAGGCACCAGGAACTAACAAGGCGGCATTTCGGCCATCTTTATTACTATGAGGTCATTCTTGTTCTGGCTCGTCCTTTCAAGTTCATCAGCCTCTATCTTTTGTACCGAATAAAATTGCGGTATTCTATCGTGCAACAGTTTTATCTTGTTCTCTCTCATTTTTGGCGTTTAACAAGGTCTAGAAACTTGTTCTATGGAAAATGGAGAGAACAGGGACCCCGATCACCACAGGGAATCTTACATGCCGATGGTAAGCAAAAATAGGGCACGGAGCTTGTCTGCCCTCAGTCAGCGACCATGCAAAGTCACAAGTCTGTGAGAGTCCCCGCTCCTTATATTACCCTCCTTTCACCCAGTGCCCACTTACCTTTTGGCCCCCCGATAAGATGACGACTACGCACTCTGACACTGTCGTCCCGGAACTTGAAGAACCGGTCCCAAGACTAACCAATGGAACAATCAAGAAGAAGGCTCCTCCAGGTTCATCGTGGAAAACCGACGAGACTCACGTATTGCCGAAGAACAACCTCTCCTTGGTGCGGTGATGTGAATCGAGTATGCCGGCAGAGCAACCCCTAATCTGGTTTTGTAGGTCTTTATGGGCCTCATGTGCTGTGTGTTTTTAGCGGCAATCGATCAGGTTCGCGACTTCTTTCCTTTAATTCTTAAAAAAAAAATTGCCAATGCCTACTCCCAAGACAATCGTTGCGACTGCACTGCCCACGATTGTCGCTCAATTAGGTGGTGGAAGTCTATACAGCTGGGTTGGCACGTAGGTTACAAGCTTCCGAAATTCGCACCCTAGGCTCACAATCTGACTCTTCCCTCTTCTTCATCCGCCAGAGCCTACCTTCTTGCAGCCGCGAGGTGAGAAACTACATGTATTGAGCCTTTGGCAGGTTTTCACAGGCCATGATTTCCTTTGTGCGCAGTTTATCACCTCTCTATGGGAAGTTGTCCGATCTCATTGGCCGAAAACCCATCTTATATGCCTCCATCGTGATTTTTTTGGTACGGCCAATCTCTTTGCAAAATTTTAGTCGTTGATTGTTCGACTTTCCTCAGATTGGATCCGCATTATGTGGTGCTGCCCAGAACATTGTAAGCGTTTTATTCCAAATGCATTTTATAGTGGCTTACGAAGATGCAGACGTGGCTAGTCGTATCACGAGCCGTGCAGGGTATTGGCGGAGGTGGAATCATCCAGCTTGTTCGAGTTTCTAGTCCATCAGCGCTTCTTCACGTTGATTCTGTCCTTTCGAATGGTAGGTTAACATCACGATCAGTGACATTGTCCCCTTACGAGAGTAGGTTCTCATCGTCCACTGCATTGAAAACTTGATTCTACAATTCTTTCAGACGGGGGAAGTATGGAGGGCTAATTGGTGCGACATGGGGTATTGCTAGTGTTGTGGGACCTCTTCTGGGTGGAGTGAGTTATCTTTCTTGCATAGTTAATGATCAAGTCGTTAACCGCACCCAGGTCTTCACCGATCATGTCTCTTGGAGATGGCAAGTTTCTTCTCTCTGTCTCATTCACACCAATTGACTCCATTTCAATAGGTGCTTCTTTATCAACCTGTAAGTATGCTTCGGAAGACGACTAGCCCTTCCTAGGCAAGTTGCTTACCCGATTTATACTAGACCGACTGGCGGAGTTGCTGCTGGCATCCTGTTTTTCTTCCTCAATCTTAATCCACGTCAGGGTCGGACCTTCAAGCAACATGTTCAAGATTTTGATTTCGTTGGTTTGTTCTTGATTGTCGTTGGCATTATCCTTTTATTGTTGGGTTTCAATGAGAGTGAGAAAAGCTGTGAGTACGATTTTCCTTCTCTTCGTTGCCATTGTAATTTTACAATCTTGTTGCAGGGTCATCAAGGCAAACCATTGCCCTCCTTGTAGTCGGATTCGTGATGTTATTCGCCGGTGGAGTAAATGAGATGTTTACGAAGAGGTCGCCGATTGTTCCTCCACGGTTGTTCCAGGCACGCACAGAATTCAACCTTGAACATTCCTATAATTAATTTCCCTCTTCACATAGACGCGGACAACCGGAATTGTATTGATAACGACATTTCTGCATGCTCTTGCATTCTTCTCGGGTGCATATTACCTCCCTTTGTATTTCCAGGTCCTAGGTGCATCCGCTACCAGAGCTGGCGTCGAGTGAGATTTTTAAGTGACTTCTCCACTAGTTGAGCCATGAATCTGATCTGCCATCCAGAATGCTCCCATTTTCTCTTGGATGTGCTGTTATGTCAGCAGTCTCTGGTATTATAGTTTCGCGCACAGGACAGTACCGACCGATGATGTGGGTCTCGTATGCTGTCTTCGCGGCGGGGATGGGTCTAATGATTATGTTGGATGATAATTCGACAACGTACGTTCGATCGTCTTCAAAAAACTCCATTCAGACTGATGGTTGGCGTACGAATTACCAGTGTTGAAAAAGTATTTTATCCTTTGATAGCAGCCATTGGTCTTGGTTGCTTGTTCCAAGTTCGTTTCCACTCCTTTCACTGTAAAACGCTGATTTTCACCCGTTTCTGTAGACGCCTCTCATTGGGCTTCAGGCTGCCATGCCTATTAAAGACATGGCTACGAGCACTTCAACCTTCGGATTTATAAGGTATGCAATTGCAATCCACTCATTTATACTCATTTAACTTGACAATCGCTCGCAGGGCACTTGGCGCGACAGTTGGAATTTCCATTGGACAAGCCATCTATTCAAGCGTATGTTGGATTCCGAGTATTTCATCCGATTTGTGTACTAACACTTTATCCATATAGACTCTGCAAAAGAAAATTATTCACATACCCAACGTTGGGATAGACACATCGCCTGGCCAGCTCAGCCAGAGTGTGCATCTCCTTAAACTTATACCTGTACCGTGTCATAATTATTTTCCTGGGCGTGACTGATCTTGTGTCTAGGATCCAGCAACGCGCACCGCTGTGATCAAGGTTTATACCCAGTCAATTAGCACGATTTGGCTTGTCATGACGCCGATCTTGGGTGCTGCATTCATCATGGGTGTGTTTCCACCTTCTGTGTGCCCGTTGTGGGTGGTATGCTTACTATAGCATTCTAGTTTTATTCCTCAGAAAGTATACGCTTGTGACTACAATAGTGCAGGCCGAAGGCAAGGAGAAGGAGAACGCATCAAACGACCTCGAGAAGGGCCCAGGCAGCGAGGAGAGTGGAGAGAGGGACGAGAAAGATGTGAAGGAAGAGGAACTTGTGACTGAGGGACGACTGGGAGGATCGCTAGAGAAATGATACCGAATAGTCTTAGATATTATAATTTAGAACACGTGCTAGACTCATTGGGCTGTTGTTGCACCTGCAACGGTCTTCCCCAAACCACCGATGCCTTCTGAACAGCTCTCCCCCGTCCACGCCGACAGCCAGCAGGATGGCCAGATAAAGGTCTGCTCGTCGTGCCACTCCACCCTTGTCGATCACCCTGCCTCCTTCTTTGAGCCCCTCGTCTGTACTATATGTCGAGACCGTCCGACATCGCAACCACAACTCAGGATAGACCACGACATCCCTTATTCCCCGCGCCCGTCGTCTTCCCATGAGCTTCCCGTTTTGAGGCGAACCCTTCAAGACTATGATAATCAGCAGCCCGAGCCTACCCATTCCTATCATCCGTCACCTATCTCGCCCTCCAGCTATCCCAAGAAACCTGTACTGTCCAACATTCAATGCAATATCTCTCCAGCACCCGCCCAGCGACTTCAAAGCCATTTCTCGACTCCACACACCTACGACCTCGCACCGCCCCGGCAACACCAGAGCACCGCCGCATATCCAGATCCGTTGACCGACATCACCCATTTGCGAGTCCGCCCACGAGCCCATCATTGCCTCTATCCAGGAGCCACTTTTCAGGGAACCCAGAAGAGCGGCCGCAACAGCTACGACGTCAACGTCGACATTGTGGTGCGTTGCTTCTGGTCTCCACATTTTTATCCGAGCTTACACCTAATAGGACGTTAATTTCGCTGCTTCGACTCTCTGCGGTTATCTCAGGATCCGAGGTCTGACAGATGACTGGCCTGAACTCACTACCTACTTTGATGCCGAGATCATTGGCAACCGCTATGGTTTTCTCACTCAGAATTGGGGTGCTACCCAGCATGAGGACCTGGTACACTGGTCTCGTTTTCCTGCCTTCAAGCATATCCGACACGACGCAAAGCGTCCTCATTTAACTCTTGACGACCGAGACCGCGGTGTAGTCTTTATGAGGTGGAAAGAAAGGTTCTTGGTTCCAGACCATCGTGTACAGGACATCAACGGTGCAAGCTTTGCAGGTTAGCGAACTTGTGTTTTAAGCTTTAAGATTGAAGCATCTTCTACTATCTGATCACAGGCTTCTACTACGTGTGCGTCGATTTGAACCCGCAGGCGGCACCTCCATCACCGACAGAATCCGCCCTTGACGAATCTGTGCCTTTGACCTCAGAGAGCGCGGATTCTCTGCCGTTTTACCGGACTCGCGGGAAGAGCCGTTCCCGATCATCTCGACGAGATTCTAGCGTCCTTCGCAGAGGCCCGGTTTTGGCACCCACGAACCCACCAGCGGCCACAATGAGCGGATTCTATTATCATCAAAATTCTGAGCCGTAAGTGGAAGGCCTGTCTTCTCACCCTCCCAAATTTATGCCAATCACTTTATCAGATATCAACAGCTCTCTCTTGTTCACATTCCAGAGCAAACTAGTTCTTGCTTTGAGTTCCGTTGAGACTGGTATTTCTCGGATGGACTTGCTGTTGTTCTAGCTAGTAAGTTGGTTGGTGTACGATACTTGAAGGATGTGTGCACATTTCAACTGTTGTTGGAATGTAATTCTTGGCATATGTCATTTAATCATATTTCCCCACACCGTGTTTTTCAAACGCCCCCCCGCAAATCATTGTACCACCCCTTTCTTCGTTTACGATACCTTTGTACCTTGTTTGTACCACTTGAATACTTACATAGTAGCTTTCGAACCTCCATGTGATATCAAATAATACCTTCTCTCTCAACTGTGGCTTTAACTTCCCATGTCCTGACAGATGCATATGAACAGAATTATATCATAGGTTCAAAAATCATATGCAACTTGATGGGCATATTATAAGGCAGGGTCAAAAACAAATTGCTCGGCTAACCCTCTTTCCTGTGCTCTTAATTATCGATGTCGAGAGACGTAAAGTACACGCCTCATGTGGTTATTGTGGGAGCAGGGTAAGCAGGGAGCCTCGAGTGCGGTAACGACTAATTATTGTTTATTCCAGGATTGCGGGCATCACAGCTGCGATTTCACTCAAGACGAAGCTTAATTTTGATAATTTCACGGTGCTATTCAATTTTCGGCAATTGGTGATCATTCCTCTTGCTTACCCCCATTTCTCTCAGATTTATGAACAAGCAGAAGCTGTCGGCGGAACATGGAGAGTGCGTAACTGATGTGTTGCTTCTCAACATGCAACACACATGCTAACGTGGTGCGATTAACCCCTCAAGGACAGCACTTACCCCGTATGTCAGCAAGGCTCTTCTCGCCGACCACGCCTAATTGTCTATAGGGATGCGGTTCCGATGTACCCGGGCACTGGTACAGTCTTTCAACTGACCTGAACCCACGATGGCGGTCATACTATGCAAACCAACCCGAGCTGCGTGCCTACTGGGAAGACCTTTGGAATAAATACGACCTTGTTCGCCACACAGTCCTGAACACGACTGTTGTCGCATCGACTTGGAGTAACGATACATCTCGCTACACTGTTTCCGTGGAGAACTTGAAGACGGGGGAGAAGTTGGAGGTAGAGGCGGAGGCATTATTCCAGGCGTTGGGTGGATTCCAGGGCCCACTGTATCCGAAGGACGTTTTGGGCGTGGATAGGTTCCAGGGCGAGCTTTTCCATACGGCGAGGTGGCGACACGATGTTTTGTTGCAGAAAAAACGCGTAGGCGTTATTGGGAATGGCTGCTCTGCGTAAGATTGTCTCCTTTTTCTCTCTGCTTTTGAGATGGCTTTTGAATCAACGAACAGAGCCCAATTGATCCCCGAAATTTCGAAGGATCCCTCGGTGGAGATTGTTAATTTCTGCCGAACGCCTCAGTGGTATATTCCGCGGGTAGCGCTACTTATTTCATCGAAAGCATACGGAAATTAACAGCGTGCAATTTATTTAATAAAGGTCGATTTCCGGTATCCCCTATGGTTGCAGTGGATGTTCGCCCATGTACCCTTTCTTATGCGGGTCTATCGCAACATAATCATGGCAAGAGTATGTCCTTTTAATGCTCGGCTTTGATTCTCCCTAAAAAATTTCTGTTCAAGTCCGACATCTCTTTCCTAATTTTTCGGAAAAATAATAAACGGCTCTTGGCTATCACGAGGAAGGTGGGCATCACCTGTTCTTTTTAGATGAGCTCTCCTGACCCTTGAGCTAGACTCTTGCAAATTATATCAAGAGGAAAGCTCCAAAGGAATACCTAGGAAACCTAATACCCGATTATGGTGAGTTCCCAGTGATAAATTCCATTGTCCGTGGATTTAAGCTGAAAGTACAGCACCTGGTTGCAAACGCATCATCGTCGATCCGGGTTATTTGGAATCCCTGAATAGACCCAACGTCAGTCTTGAATGGGACGCAATTGAGACCATCGTCGAAGATGGTATCAAGCTCAAAACCGGAGAAATCGTCCCGTTGGATGTGATTATTTTTGCAACAGGTTATTCCTTGGTACATCTCCCCCTTCACTCAAGCACAAGGGCCTGTCAGCTGATAAATAACAGGAGCCTGCGCAACTGCAGTTACGGGGCAGTCGCGGTGAGACGATCCACGAATACTTTGCAAGCAAGGGCGGTCCGACAGCATATCTAGGTACATGCCTACCTGGCTTTCCGAATGCGTTCCTCTTGCTCGGTGAGCCAAATTTAGTTGATTCTAGCCAAAGAAGCGCGCTGATTGTCGGTCGTTTCTCAGGGCCCAACCTTGCTTCTGGTCACGCCTCCGTGATTTTCAGCGAAGAGGCGCAGGTCTGTCTGACAGTCGCGTGAAATCGGAACTATGTTTACCAACGCAGGCCACATTTCTAGATTAATTTCGCGATCCAACTTCTTAAGCCCGTGCTGGAAGGCAAGGCCAAGTCGTTTGAAGTGACAGATGCGGCGACGAACAAGTACAATGATTGGCTACAAAGCCGCCTGCAGACATCGGTGTGGACGGACTGCGTCTCCTATTACCAAGCCGGAAGGAACAGCAAAACGCGAATTATTGCAACCTTCCCGGGACCTGTGAGTTTGTTCTGGTGGTTTTGCCGCCACCCGCGGTGGGAAATGTTCCATGGAGTAGGTGCAGAAGCATGGGAGCAGGAAAGGAGGGTCTCCAAGCAGGTCAGGAATTGGTTGTTTGTGACCGTGCTGGCAGTGGGGACGGGGATTCTACTGAAAGGTGCTCTCCCTCTTGTTATCGCAAGGTTGTTTAGTTTAGGTCCAGTTGTGTAAATACAGTTGAACTGTGATTTGGCCAATTTGGGCGGAGTTGGATTTTTAGCTAGACTGAGCTCTCAGCTCCGCCTCTTCCCCACAATGGCCTCCCATTCACATCCGTCCTCCACAGCAAACCTAGTCGGAGTCCATTACCGTGTCGGCAAGAAAATCGGCGAAGGCTCATTCGGTGTCATCTTCGAGGGTAACCAGCTTTCTTCAGTAAAACCTTAGCTCACAGCTCAGCTAACTATCCTATCGAAAAGGCACCAATCTCCTCAATTCGCAGACCGTCGCTATCAAGTTTGTGCGTTTCCTCTCTCCAGAGCCCTCCAAATCGGCCAAACCCCGCTTTCTCACTACAACTTCAATTCTAAACTACAGGAGCCCAGAAAAGCTGAAGCACCACAGCTCCGGGATGAATGTCGCTCGTATCGCATATTGGCCGGCTGCAGTCAGTATCGCGTCCTTCCGTTCCGTATAGGGCCCTTGTATGGTCTCTGACTCTTAATTCTGCACCGCTCCACAGCCGGAATTCCGCAAATCTACCACTTTGGACAGGAAGGCCTCCACAACATCCTCGTGATTGACCTCCTGGGGCCCAGCCTGGAGGACTTGTTTGACATGTGTGGAAGAAAATTTACTATCAAAACGGTTTGCATGGCTGCGAAGCAGATGGTAAGGGAGACAATCGCTGCTTGATCATTTGTTGTTGTGCCTCATCCCCCCCCAGCTTACCCGCGTGCAAACGATCCACGAGAAGAACCTTATTTATCGAGATATAAAACCCGATAACTTCCTCATAGGCCGTCCAGCAACCAAGGGTGCCAATAGTGAGTCCCTTTCGTGGAGGACCCTGACTTGCTGGCTGAACGTTCCTCTCTGAAAGCTATTCATGTTGTGGATTTTGGGATGGCCAAACAATATCGTGATCCAAAGACGAAGCAGCACATTCCATACCGAGAAAGGAAGAGTTTGAGTGGGACAGCGCGGTATATGAGCATCAATACCCATCTTGGTCGAGGTGTGTTGCCAAACCTTGTTAGCATCCTTTACTTTACTCAATAACTGCAGAACAATCACGTCGAGACGATCTGGAGGCCCTTGGACACGTTTTCATGTATTTCCTGCGAGGCAGCCTACCATGGCAAGGCCTTAAAGCTGCTACCAACAAGCAGAAATATGAAAAGATTGGTGAGAAAAAGCAAACCACCCCGATCAAGGAGCTATGTGAGGGCTTCCCAGGTAAAAGCTTAATTGTGAATTTTTATTCAATTGGTTTATTCAACCTTCGTATTGGAATTGTAGAAGAGTTCGGCATCTATCTAAACTATGTTCGCAAGCTTGGCTTCGAGGAGACACCTGACTACGAATTTTTGCGAGAACTGTTTACAAAGGTCATAAGGAGTAACGGAGAGATGGATGATGGCGTGTTTGACTGGAATCTTCTCAACGGTAGGCCGATTGTGCTCACCCAATGCTTTCATTCTTCTAACTTGCAAATGCAGATGGAAAAGGGTGGGAAGCCTCAGTGGTTAGTAGTCATCTTTGGAAGTTTATCTCATTTACTGAATTCTCTTTACAGGGCCAGAGTCAGATGCTAGCGCGGCTGCAAAACGACAACGGATATGCCGACAGGCGGAAAGAACGTGACGAAAAAAGACGTTCACAAGCCCAACCAGGCAATGTGGTACCTCCCTCTCCTGCCCTTGTTAGACATGGTTCTAAGCAACGGAAGGTTCCTGCTGTCCTTACCCCGGGGCAATTAACACCGCATTCTGCACAAGCGCAGGTTCACATTCCCATCGGTAGCAACAACCAACGAGGGAACGCACAGCATCCATACGCTGCCGCCGGTATTGGCGCTGGGTATGAATATGCGCAACATGAGCAACTTAAAACCCAGCAACAGGCCTATGGTGGAACATCACCCATGATTTCTAGCATGGGTGCTGCTCCGGTGGCCGTCAGTAATGTGCGCGCCAGGGGTGGGGACGCTGGCGTAGCGCAGGATTATCAAGGACAAGAAGAGCACGACCCACACCCAAAACCATCCTTTCTCAGAATACTCACTTGTCGGTGTTAGATGTATCGTTTCCAATCTTTATGCGGTTCCGGGCTCTCACCTTTCACGTTTATGATACAACTCTTCTTGAATAATTCTGACTCAAATGACAGTCATACCTTTTTTTTTTTTCCTTTTCGCATACAATAGTACACACCTTCACATTCGATACCCTCCATTTCACCATATTATCAACGTTCCTTACCACCATGTCACGCTCCTGTCTATGATTTTGGAATGAATATATACCACGTCAATTGTGCTTATAGTAAATAAAAAGAAACTGGGTATAATAATCGATATAACTACAGGGACTTAGCTCGTTGATGTGTGCAGGTGTGATAGCGGTTATGCGACATAGCAAGTAGACAAATATGAGATCCAAACAGAAATTATGTGTATCATTTAGGGGAAGGACTCCAAGGATTAGTGGTCAAGTCAAATTCGTCACCAAGATTCACTTCGTCATCATCGTGAGCTTGGACTCCCTGGAACCTGAATGCAACTGGAGTAGACTCATATTCGTCCTGCTCGTAGCCGTATTCCCAATTAGAAGGCTCGCTGTCGTCCATTAAGAGATCGCTTGGAGGCGTCCTTGGAGGCGTCCTTGGACTGGCAGTGTGCTTGTTTCCGTCTATTAGTGGAGAATTGGAAACCGAGTCCACCGCCGTCGGTGACGGCGTAAATGTTCGCGCTGGAGGGGCTTTCTCGGTAGTTATTGTTGGCTGAAGTTGAGATCGGTCAGGTATCCCATCTTGATTCGATGGCCTGTCTGCTGGGGTCTCTGGCGCTGGTGTATCGGGAGCCGACGGTGTTTGGACGACGTGTTGTTCAACGTAGTAATGGCGAGCATGGTCAGGGCGATCGTACTCATGAATGCTGCTGGAGGATTGTCGGGACTGTCCTGGGCCAATGTCCCACCTGCTCTTGCGTGGTCCCTTCGCCTGTTTCCAAAATTGTTGACCTTCGGGTGTTGGCCGATTGAGAGAATGAGTTTCGTTGGCATTGGTGGGCCGAGTTCGTGGTGACGAAGGGTATCGGCGAGTGGATGTAACCTGTGTGACCCTGCCTTCCTGACGCCAGGACTGTTGTTCGTGTTTCGCCTTCTTGGGAGTGTGACTTTCGCCAGGATCTGAAGGTCGCGGTCGGGCTGGATTCCATTCATTATTGTGCATGGGGTGGCTGCTCTGGTCCCACACACGTTGTTTCCTCTTCTTGGGACCGTGTCCACCATCAAAATAAGAGGATCGTTCTTGAGGCCGTCCTGTGTGACGATGCTGATCAAAATTGGGGGCCGGTGGTTGTGCTGGGCGATTGTGGTAATGTTTATTAGCGGAATAAGGCCGATTCTCATAGGTCCGCTGGGTCGTGACCAGATGGGAGTCGACATTACACTGAGGATAATAAGGGTATGTTGGGTGGGTATTGGCTGAATAGGCCGCGTAATTGTGTTGAGAGCAGGAATGTTGCTGTCCTGGGGGCACGAAACCTGTTTCAAAAACTTAGTGCCCAGAAATAGTAAATATTAAGGTGGAGCAGACTACCTTGAGGAGTTCTGGAATTTGGCATGAGATTCTGCACATTTTTGGGTCCGTAGTATTGGGGGAGTCGATTTGGTCCGTACATCTGAGCATTATAGTGGGTATTAAACGATTGCTGATGATGCGAGGTTGGGGACATGTTGGACCAAGCTGGATTGTTACACATGCCAGGCTGCTATTCTTTTAGGTCAGTTATAAACTTATGCGTATGAAGGGTGGAACGTACGTTTGCTCCCTCCATCATCATTGATCCCATCCCTTGAAGAATGGTTGACGCAATAATGTGGCCCGCGATGGAATTGACCTCCGCGCGTCCATATTCTTGCGATTGTTGTGATTCAATTGGTATCGGAGGTATAGGTAACTTCTTCTCAGGTGGTTCATTAGTCTGGGGTTTTTCAGAGCTCGAAGGTGGATCAGAAGAATCTTTGACATGGATGCTGTCGCCTGAAACTGAAGATGCAAGCGAGCCGCCATCGGGCCCATTGTGAATGTTCTCTCGAGGTTTCTTCTTGAAGCGGAGTGAGGATATCGCAGATTTAACAGGCGATGGGGTAGTCGCTGTCGGGCCAGCGCCTTCCTTTAGCGTCAGTGATCTGGCCAAAGGAACAAGATTCATTTTCATGACATCGTTGTCCTTTTGACAGCGATCAGGAGCCTGGGGACAAATTCTAGGCTTCGCAAGCATGGGATGCTGAATTGTATGCGGCTGTTCCGGGATCCTTCTTGCAGTGGTAAGAACCGTTAAATTCATTGTTCCAGAGGGCTTGCTTGGGTCAAGGCGGGATATCGTTCGAGTAGGTTCCTTTGCCTCTCCATGTTGAGTTGCGACAGTCACGGTGCACCGAGAAGGGCCTGTGGAATAAGGCGCTTTCGGAACTTGGACATAAGCTTGAGGCTTTCTTCCCCCAGACCCTGCAGGGACTTCTTCGACTTCTTTCAAAATTTCCTTGAGAAGACGTTGAGAGTCCGTGTTGGTTACGCCAGCTACCTCGAGTGGTATCGAGGGGTTCTCCACAGTGACTAACAATGGGGATGATAATACTTCATCTGAGTCATCCAGGATCTACAGAAGCCCATTGAATAAAATCGTGTTTCCACTCGAGAAATTTGCTTACAGCAGTCGCTGATTGGGGATGATTGTCATACCAGCCTAGATTCATGGCATCTGCCTTTACGGGTCTGCAATCCCCGTATATTGAAGCGGCGTCAAACAATTGAAGAAACCGGTCAGGAGGAGTTCCTTGCTTTTGGTGTCTCTGGAGGTCGAGCTGATTCAGTGGGTCTGAATTTCTCCTTAACCTCCGCTGATGGTTGGAATGGTATTTTTCATGGGTGACATCAGTGTCGTGGAACAATAATGCCTCCACAGAATGCACTTTGAAATCCAGCAACATGTGAGTAAAGCACCTCGTATTATGACATTGTTTGCAATATAGGGCTGAATGATAGTCAACGGGGTGTGATGTTTGCAACACTTTAACCTGCCGGCATATTTTCGTAGGTTTCTGCGATACGATTAGCGCACATCGATCAAATCTGGGTAGCAAAACGTACGATTGACGTGCGGTTTCGATAGAGTATGCAGGCAGCCCGAAATATGGTAGCTGTTTTCCCACTCAGCGGTTTCCTTCGCAACAATTTCAGTATTAGAACCTTGGAGGAACAAGAGAACTCACAGGTCAAGTTTTGACTCAAATGAGCTATGGCACTGCTCCTCGTACCGAGCCACAGCATTCACAGCGTTTGTGCGGACGCCAACGAGCTGCTGAAAGTCTCGGTACTGCATTGGTTGCATTCTTGCATTCTTGCATTTGCAATTTCGTCCCTCGACGTAACACCCAGGGCAGACAACGCAACCATCGGAAGACGGGCCACACTCGAAGAAACTTTGAAAGATATCACAACCACAGAAATCGCAACAGATGCAGATGTCTTCTTCAACCGATGGAGGTCGCGAAGTCGGTCGCGATACCATGTCTTTATGGCCAGGTCCGTATTCTTCCACCAAGACTGCATCGTACAGAGTGAGTAGTTCCTTGATGTCTTTCACCAGGTCTATAATATTGTTGTCCGTTGCTCTAGTGGCCCTTCCAAGCAAGGTTTGAAGCTCTTTCGTACGGCCGACCAAGGTATGATGGATGGTACTCTTGACTCGATATATTTCAGGTCGACAAACCCTAAACCGGCCCCGTTAGTTGGCATTGATTGAAGCTCGCTGAACTTGCCTGTGGTAAATAGGCAGCTCGTGATAATATGCAGTCGAAAGGCCTTTCAACGTCATCCTGGACCAGGAAGATTTGATGGTGATGCCTCCAAAATTGACGACTTGGTGGCAACTCCTTGGTGGAACAAGAACCAAGTCTCCAATTTTCTGTTCGAGGACAAACACCTTGAATGGCGCTTTCATGAGTTCTTCGAGTGTAATGACGTAATTTTCGTGATCGAGTTCTTGTCCCAGTTCTTGAAAATATCGAGCCGCAACAGGTGCAATCGAGCTTTCGGTCATGAACCAGAAAGAGGATCCACCACCCTCAGTGTAACACATTAAGTTCTGACCCGATGATGCACAAAGATCCTTGTGACAAGGGGTAAAGGTATCACCTATCCCCAAGTAACACATCAGTGTCTCAACGGGAGTCTGAGGTACACGGTCAGAGATGCCTGGACGAAGGGACGAAACTTACAGCTTCTGGTCGATACCTAAATAGATCTTCTGGACCTTTGCTAATAAGCGACGGTGGAACGACACCTCCTGTTTGCAGCCAATTCTCCCAAGTCTTAGGACACTCCAAATCCTTCCCATAAAAACGTACTTCCTCTGGTCAAGAAAAAAATCAGTTTTGAACCATGAAAGCTGTCAAGGGCGGACCATTATCTTCCTTATACGGCCCAGAAGTCCGACACTTGGTAATAAAATCTTGCAATGGAATTTTAGTATCTGTCCAGTTGTGGACATTCCGCACATTGATGTCTTAGGCAGCAAATGGTCAGCGGGTTGACTCTCTCACGCCGGGTGGAAGTACCTCACCATTTTCTTCCATGTTATTTCCGAAGTGTTCGAGAGTAAACATCTTCTTGGGCCATTGGGGGTGTTGATGGAAACCTTCGATAACCAATGGGCGCCCTTTGAGCTCGAATACATTGCGAATGGTGTTCCCAAGGTCGGGGGAGGTGGCCGATACTCGGTGGACATCATGAAAATTGGGGCCAGTTTCTAGAAGAAGGTCAAGAGACCAGCCTCTGGTGGAGGTCATGGCGAGTGTGGGGTCTAAAAGCCCACACAACACGTCCGAATGAAGATGCGCGTCCACTTCATCGGGCAGTTGCCGATCTTCACGTGCTTGATCACCGACTCGATCGTTCATTATCGTGTCTTCCGAGTCCAAAGGATCATGAGGAGGCGTTGGGGTATCGGGTTTCTGGCTATGTGGGAGATATGGTCCCGCCAACGTGTGAGGAAGCGGTTCCACAGTTTCGCCCCATGTTCGAGATTTCGACATGATTTCCTTCCTACGGCTCTCGATAGTCATGATGATAGGTGGGACGAAGAGTGGGCACAGCGTGAGGAGATCAAAGTGGCCTTATATCCAAGAATAAGCATCGCCTTGACAGGAGGCAATGCCGTGTGTCAATCCGTGGAATATATTTTATCTGCCTAATCGGACAACTTCTTGTCTACAGATGCATCAGGTACACTGTATAGGTTACCTATACATAAGTAGTGGCTCGTGCTGGAAGAACCCGGCCGCCTATTGTCATGTGCAGTGAACGTGGCTTCGATTAGCGCCCGTTGCTTCTCAAGCCACCGCCGCGCCACACCCTTAAATCCATATCCATATTCCTGTTTCTTTCTGCCTTTAATATAAGGCGGTCCTAGGTCCTGGGGCCAGGGGGCTGACATGCTCCCAGAGAACCCGGTCCGAAGTGGAGGGTAAGTATTCCCATCCGGAACAAGTTGCCTTGTATTCAATCCAAATGCAATCGCACAGCATTCCAGTACCCATATAGCTTTATTAGTGGTAACTGGATCCAGATACTGGCAGTTGACGACAGAACTAGGTTTCTATTCTCAAAATAGGGCGACTTGGGAGCACCGCGCGTTCTGATGTAGTCTCGACCCAGCCTCTCTGGTATGAGGAATATATTGGGAAGGATTTTCGGAGGCAACCTCCGAATCCCTATCCGTTTTCAGAAAAATCACCATCCGGCCGTCTGAAGAAGTATTGAACCTATAGGGACTGGTTTCGAGTCTAGTTCTGATGATACAAGTTGCAAATCATGATGGAGGAACGGACATTTGAATATGTGTGTGACAAGAGTCACTGTCACATTGAACTTTTGAACATCCACGCGAGGGATTACACTGTACTTTCTCCACCTCTATTGTCCAGAAAGCCCATCTGCTCACAAGGCGGCGGAGATATTGATGTCCAATACGTCAGGCGACCAATCCGAGTTTGACTTCTGGGAATTTGTTTCTTGCTCAAAATGTCGAATGCCTTTTGCTTTGGATAATGGTCTAGCGACAATTCCATTCTGGCTTACCGAGTGTGGACATGTTATCTGCAACAACCATCTCAGTCTGTCGTTTATTATCTCCGTGTACCGTTTCGTGGATTTTGAGCCGGGTGGTGTATTGGTCAATGCCAGATCCTGATCAGAGTTGTTGTCAATGTGGGACGCAAGGCATCCAAGTAGCGCCTCTCCAACGACAGGTTCGTTGACATGGATTCACGGAACTTTCTTACTCAATGATCAGATGGACCCACCGATGTCAGAATGGTTCCAATCTATTCCTCACGGCCTCAATTCCATCGCATACGCTGCCAAGGTGCATGACAGGTTTCCCTCTCTCCCTCAAAAATGATCTCAAGCCTTTCGGCTCCGTTTTGTCTCCAGTTTCAGCTGGACGTGATGGCGTCACAGGTCCGATACCATAGATCGAAGTACCAACAGCTACGCCAATTCGTGGAGCGGCTTAAACGAGATCTTGCTGAATTGAAAAAGTTCGATTTTATTTATCACCCAAGATCTTCAGGTATTAACTTACTTCTTCTCTCTCAATGATAGGTCAAACGACGGTTTACAAAGGGAAAACGATCAATATCGTCTTCGACTGGGACATCATAACACGGATAACGCTTTAAATTCAAATGGAAAACGTCCAATGGTCTCTGCCCCGTCGTAATATGCCGCCTTCTGTTCAATTCCATCGAGGCTTATAATCTCAGCTTTGATTATGGTAGTAGGAGACCTAGAACTGGGTCAAGTCCGCTCTCGATTAATGCCCCAATCGGACCGAACCGCCTTACTCTGGTGCCGGGGCAGCAACTTCCTGAACTGTCTACCTTTAACCAGCAAGAACGAGAGGTAAGTTTCTGACCACCTTTTGACCATATTCGATGAAAATTTACATTCGTTCCTTGATCATAGCAACGGCCTACCTCTAAAAGATCTCTCGAGTGGGCCAAACAAGCTTTGTTCCACACCACATTGAGCACTGATTGCACTTACATTAGAAATAATCAGCAGCAAAGACCAATATCAAGCCGGTACCTTGAGTAGGTTTGAGGCGCAACGCAAGGCGCATATATTAATGAAAATAACAGACAATACGCATATGCACCTCAAGACGAAAGCAGCAAACTTCACACGCCTCAGTTATCAAGCGTGCAAATGGCACCAAGATTGTTCCAACGTGCTAACAACAACCAAAGCGATCAGAATCGCAGAGTAGAACCGTCCACTAATGCAAAGTCTGTTCCTCCCCCATCGTCGTCACAATTCAAACTCGCGTCCTCTTTTATGGGCACCCATGCAAGAACTCTTCCTGCTCATCGTCAGGCGAATATGGGCCCACCGCCAACACCTCAGCATGTTAGAAGCGAAAGAGCAAATACAGCAGGCAATACGAACAACGAGCAAGTCCCAAATCAACCTGGATCATCAAGACTTTCAAATTTGCCACCACCTCGTGTTAACGTTAACCAACAGGTGGCTGTACCTGCGACGCCTCTCCAGTCTTCTTCCTCAGGAGCTCGTAGATTTTTCCCCTCAGGCGAACAATCCATTGGCGTTCGAAACCCTTCACGGTCATCGAATGCCGGCCAGTCGGCCTCAGGTGGGCAAAGAACGCCGTTTATTCCTCAGGGTCAACATGGTCGACAAAGTGGATTTGGGTGAATTATCGCTATTTTCAAACATAATGACACTTTCAACAAAACTTTTTTTTGCATGGCCCCAATTTTCACTTCGGCCTGTTCAGAATCTTTTTGGAAGTTTTAAATTTTTTTTCGAAGGGCCATTATTATTGAAAATAGCAATAAACGATGTTCAATGGAATGTGTTGTTTTTGGAATATGGAAATATGTTTACTCTTTTTTAATAAATCCTTATGTAAGTCTTGGCGCTGGTGTTGCTGCGTTGCTGCGCGTCTTTGTTAGGATGAGTCTAAATAAAGGGCATAGCACAGACACTGCCTTCTTTCTTCTCACCTCCCACGACTGTAACCACAAATACAACTCGGCCTGATTTCCTTCTCTTATATTATGTCCTATCGGGATCCTTACTCTGGTTACGCAGCCGACGCTAGCGGCCGTTACCAAAACAATCAGCCAGAATACACGGACTCCAATTCATACCCACCTCATCAGACCTACGACAACATGGGAGGGGATGAATACCGTCGATACGATTTAAACCCCCAGTCCTACAGGGACGAGCGTCAACCAGAGGACTATCAGCCTGATTACAGTTATGGGGGAAATCATAGCAATTACCCACCTCCGCAGCGAGGACTAACACAAAAGTCAACGACTTCCGGTCTTTCGAAGAAGAGCAAACCTTCAGTTGCAGTGGTACCCGTACGGAAGCAAGAGAGTGGGTTTGAACAAGGAGAATTTACACCAACCCCAAGAACGCGCAAGTGAGTCTGTTGAACTCTCCGAGTGGATTTTATCCTGATACCTTCTGTTAACTATGTCCCCAGGAGCAGGACAGCTCGATCTTTGAAAGAATATCGATATGATCACCAAGGGAATTTATGGACGAAGGTAGTCGCCTCTTCACAGCCTCACTTGGTGCATGACTAATCTGGAAGCAGGGTGGACGAGGCCGATGTGCGGGGAGAGTATGCTGTTGCACGCTTATGACAACGGCCTTCCTGATCGTGAGCATAGTTCTTGCTCTGGCACTGGTAAGTGTTCATCAAAAACAAAATCGGGGTTTCGTTATAATTGTGTGCAGTGGGTCCGCCCTCCCAGCATACAGATCGGAAGTGTGGAAACCATGGCAGAGAATGGCAGTGCTGTATGTTTCTTAATCCTGTTTCAAAAGCTCCGCCTACCTCCCTTTTGGCCACTTTACAGATTCAACAAATGTCTGATGGCGTTAAAATAAATCTCGGCGTCGACATTTCGTATGTTCTTGTCCTCATTGCCCTCTCGATACTGACAATTCCATTCAGCGTCAGCAATCCCAATTATTTTTCCGTTGACTTCAAGAAAATTCAGGCTGAGGTAAACAGCAACTGTTTCCTTCAGGACGCTAACATCACACCGTTCAGATAATCTATCCTATCAATAACACCCCCATTGGAGGAGGCTACACCAGCAATATCGTCTTTAAATCTAATTCACAAACGAACTTAACATTTCCCTTTTCGATAACTTACAACAGCACCGCAGATTCAGGGGGGCAGGTGATCCTTGATCTTGCTACCAAATGCGGAATTGCTGGAGGGACCAAGACAAACATCAATGTCAACTACAAGATTACGGTCAGTTCTAGTTCCTTTGAGTTTCGGGAAGTCATTAAAGCCGTATTGCAGCTGGGAATTCGCATTTTACTTGTTACCATTTCGCCCGTAATCTCAAATGAGTTTAATTTTCCATGTCCCCTACAAGCATCAGATATCAGTGTACGCCTGCCCTCTGCCGTTCCCCTTTTGCAGTTGCTCATAATGCTGGACAGAAATTCCTTAATGGGGGTTAACCTCAACGATAGCTGGCTGTCGCCATCTGGGTCGCTAGTATTAGCTAGGTTATGGACGCTCTCATGGACTCGGGCGCAGTGGAATCATTGGTTTACATATTTGACCCAATGCTCATTTGCGGCATGTATTTATTATCGCTCATATAAGCAGTAGAATTTCATCTACGGTATTACATACCCTCTCCAAAGAGAGATGGCTACAGAACTAGAGCACAAGGGCTTCTCAAAGGAACAAAAACCCATAGTGCTCCACTTCTTTCAGCGTTTGGCGGGTTATCGTACAGAACTATACCCGGACCTGGAATCTTCACCAAGGCGTTTGAAACTTGAATGAATTCTCGGACACAACCACTACTAGAAAAGGCGTGCACTGGATTGTGATGGGCAAATGTAAGTGCGACGTGTATGTTCCCCTCAGTTATGATCTCGACCATTGGACAGAGGGGGACCAGGCTTGATCGGCACTGGTGTGGGTCATCTGGAACGGCTAATCCAGACTCTCAGAGAAGCCGTGATCGGATCCACCTGGTGATCCGGTTCACACGTGATGTAACTGATTAAGCCCTCAATCAAATGACATATTATATATTATGTCTTCCGCGAATAACAGGAATGACTAGCATATCTCCCCACTTCAAGAACCATGGCCAGCCCTACCCCTCTCCAATCCTTTATCGGTGGACTCGCAATTCCCGTTGCCGCACATGAATTGCTCTTGCTCAATGGAAATGTATTCGGTATTTCTGGCTTTATCCACAAGGCAGTCAAGGGAAGCATCGAAGGACTCGCTGGCGCCGCAGGACTCGTAATGGGTGGCTTTATAATTTCAAAGCTAGAAGGAGGCGGTCCTTCCCTTCTCTCTCTTCCTTTCTCCTATACTATACTCTCTGGGTTTTTGGTTGGGCTGGGAACAAAAGTATGTGGCAGAACCTCCTCGCCTTCAAGATCGCTTACAAGTGGCGAACTTAGCTCGCGAATGGTTGCACATCTGGGTGAACGCGAACCTGGTTGTATTTTTTTTGTTTCCTGACGCAAATATCTGGATTAGACACATGATCTGCGGCATTTCACGCTTTTCCCTTCGGTGCGCTGATCATCTAAATGTTCTTCATGACGATGTTAAACCCGTATGTAGCTCGATTGCCGCCACCGCCACATTCTTTATGACTGGAGTAATAACAACACGACTCTTTCACGGAGACTTGCCTGCCATCGGTCCTACCGAATGGACTGTCCCTCCGTCCGCCAAGCAGTTCCTCATACTTCAAGCCATTCCATTTTCGCTTTCTGTTCTATTGTACACATTGGTACACGCCGTTTTAGACAACCCCATCCTGACGCTCATTTGAACCTATATCAGAATCTCAACGACAAGGTCGATACCTCCAAGCAGGGTGGAGATGTCCCCAACTCTCGCTCCACGCTCAAAGTCATGGTCTATTTTGCCACAGGTGTTCAATTCGCACTAGCATTGCGCGTGTCCAACTTGACAGAAGCATCTCGCGTCCTTGGTTTCCTGGTACTTCCATTCCATCGCGCTTTTGACCCGTCGCTGGCCTATGTAGCAGCGAGCGCTCTACCTGTCGGGATTGTGCTGTATAGGTATGTACGGGGGGAAGAACGACCACGCTTTGGAGGGAAGTGGTCGATCCCCAAGGGTGGCAAGATTGATTCGAAGCTATTGATAGGATCTTCTATCTTTGGGGTTGGCTGGGGATTGGCAGGCATCTGTCGTAAGCTTCTAATTCGCAGTTGTCATTAATTTCGCGTTGTTAATTCCCCATTCGATATAGCTGGTCCTGGTTTAGTAAATTTTGGACGTGCATTGGCAGCGGGCGGGCTGAACACTTTCACTCCTTATGCGAGCTGGTTGGCAGCCTTAATCGTCGGAGGGCTGTTGGGGTGAGAAACCTATGGGTGATGTGATGAAGAAATTTTAGAACGAGCAAGTAGAGTAACATTTAGAATAATAATCAAAGTCCCATGCAAGCTTAATAGCAGAGGGAACAACTTGACTTGTAGCTTGAAAGCAGTTCAGTCTGACGGAAAGTTTTTCTGGAAACTGAACCTCCTTTTTGGCCGGTGGGGGTCAGTAGTCCCTAGGCCGTGAGCAACGTATAAGAAGTGCAGCATGTCAAGAGATTTGTCGCCGAAAAGGTATTACAATTTATCTAGAATACAGAAGGAAGGTATATGGAGTACTATACCTCGGTTGGTGTAACGATTGCGGTACTAGTGGCTGCAAAATTCTGTTGCTTTGGTCTGCTTCGACCCCATTTGACGGTGATTCGCTCGCCGTCTACGTCCAGTCCGTTGGCCCATGCCTGTGCCGCAGTTTCTGCCACCGCACGTTCCTTGAAATTGACAAAGGCGCATCTAGGACATGGGCAGGATCAGACAATTGGGTAAAGGAATGACAGGAGGGCACGAACCTTGTTTTTTCGACATGGACAATTGATTTCAACTGTGTTGGCTGAACACTAGGTAAAGAACGTAGGACGTGAGTGCGGATGCTGAGCTCGGTTGAGGAGGCTGGAAGTGAGGAAAGGAAAAGAGAAGTCTGGAATAAATTCTTTGGTAAGTCTGTCGCCTTAACCATTGTTCATGGATACGTACGATAGTGACATCCTCTGGAGGCTTAAGGCCTTGGCCTTCAGCGTGTGTCGACATTATTTTATGCGCTACGGGGTCGTTTCGCCCATGGTATCGGTCCTGCATATTTTGGTGGGCAAGTTCATTGTCGGCGGGGAGCTCATGGCGGTATGGGCATTCGTTTCCACGTTTGCACTCTCCCTTGGCGAAGAAAGAACACACATGTGGCCGATTACGTTTGTAGTATGGATCGGTACGGGCCAGTTGTTTTAACATCTCTTTCCCTGCCGAGGCCGCGCGTCCTGAATCAAGCCCCGACTTGTTGCCATCGAGCTATCAAGGGTGCTTTCAGTCAGAGAGTGTATAGTTCCAAGAACGAGGCCAAGTCACCTTTCCCTCCATATTTTGGGCATAGTACTCCCTGTTGATATCACTCGTTGGAGCCTCATTTTGTAACCCAAGGGCTGTATCCCGCACTTGCGTTGGCAGACCATACTCAAGGTCTAGCAGACACGTTTGGCAAACGTTCTTGATCTTGGCACAGGTCTGGCAAATGACAGTGGTTTTGAAGCGCGCTCCTGAGCCTGGATTCCAACGAAATACAGTGAAGGGGCGCGCACATGTACCGCATGAACGACCGTATTCTTGTTTTGACTACTTTCGATTATTAGAAAGAGTGTTCGTACGATCGAGAATAGAACGCACCATTCGAATGAAAGGATTATCGCCCAGACCTGGATGACGGGCATCAGCTAAGAGAGGGAACACAGCAATGAAGTTGCATACACGTTTCACAGAGGATGGGAAATTCGCTCTGCTCCCATCCTGCTTTATTGATATCGGCTTTTGGAGGCATGATGGAAGAGGAAAAGTTGCTCTAACCCCTACTTTCAACCAGGACGCTGACAAAATCCACTCATCACGTGGAAGATTTCCGAGTCCCTCAAGTTGGACCTCCTTCTTATCTCTTCTTATCCACCACCCAACCATAAATATGGACGGTACCGATCCAACAAAACATCTTGGCGGAGGCTCACTCCTAATTGCCTGGCAGCTCAGGAATAAAAACGTGCTAATTGTCGGGGGTGGAGAGGTTGCGTCGCAGCGCATCGAGTCGATTCTCACCGCTGACGCAACCATAACCATTCTGTCTCCTGAAAAGGGCCTCCATCCCCGGACCAGACGGTTTATCGAGCTTCGAGCGGACCGGATTACCTACCACGATCGACCCTTCCAGGGACCGGAGGAGTTGAACGACATGGACATGGTGCTGACTGCTCTCGATGACAATGATCTCTCTCTTAGGATAGTCAAAATAAGTAGAGAGAGGCGGATACCTGTTAATGCTGCCGACATCCCCGATCTCTGCGACTTCTACTTTGGAGCCCAAATACGTGATGGTCCGCTACAAATTATGATTTCGACAAACGGAAATGGACCACGGATGGCTGCACTTATCAAGGCGAGGTTGCAGAAAAGTCTTTCGGGTCTCGAAGGAGAAGCCATCACCAAAGTTGGACAACTGAGAAACAAGTTGAAGGAGAGAGCACCGGGAGTTGGAGGTCAGCTCGGGAGGCAAAGAATGAAGTGGATGACGGCCCTCTGCAATTCATGGGACATGGAAGATTTTACGGTTTTGGACGACGTTATGATGGAGAAATTGTTGGATGAAGGCTGGAACAAAGACCAACGTATACCGACATTACAAGAGATGGGTGTTTCCCATGTGAATCACTCTAGTTCCCAATCGACATCAACAATCCCATACCTCCCTATAGCTACGGCATTCCTCGCTGGAGCTGCTTTTGCAGCCACAGTTCTTTCATATTGGAGGAGATCATGAAGGTATATTGTGCGCTGTAAGACGCTTTGCAACTAGTGTTATGCAGCTAATCTACCCAGAAAAAAGCCATTTGAAACGAATTTTCACCCCAGAGATGTCCCAGCTGCACGTATCACGAATCTTCTACTAGCGATGTAAGGCCACTAGACGCACTGGCGCTCCCGATTCATGTCAAAGTAGGCCAAGGGGCGTATAATCATCCCCATTGCATGGTTCGAGGGCCTGGAGACAAGACCATATGTAATGGCTCATCAGATTGGAAGGGGTACCATTGGGTTATGCCAACGTGCGGTTGGCATTGACATAGCCAGTGCCGTAGCAGGAATAAATAAGCTGCGAACAATCTTGGTCCGAAGGATCTGCAGAAACGATCTTGAACGAAGTAGCGAAGAAGGAACGTATATCCCTCAGGAATTGTATTCTGGACGAAATTGTCATAAAGTCAACATCGAAGTCCATGATGCACTCACGTTTTAGGTGTCGGTTCACCCATCCGACAACGCCCAACATCTTCACTTCCTAAAACCATCATCAAAAGTACGAGGGTTTGGTGTTTTTGGTCAGCACAACCCCCCTTTCCTACTTCTCCCAAAAGTGCGCGTGTTGCTTTCAGGCCAATATCTTCTGGCGCGACACCTGGTTCCGAGATTGCCTCGGCACAATATATCGCGGATGTCGTCGATTCGGCGAGGAGTGTCAACGCATAACCAGGCGATCTAAACCAGAGTGTTTATTGGCATTGTCATTGGTGGAGTTGGTATGCGAACGTACTTTCCACTTTCGTCGCCTTTATAAACGTCGGAGTAGAGATAAATATCGGGAATGTAACGATTCAATATTGAGCGTGAAGCTTCTATCATCCTGTTTGAGAACTGAGGATTTACTCGAACAGCATGGCTGAAATATTCAGTTTGGACGAGGTTGATGAAGGTTTCAGAACTTACGCGACTCCGCGTATCCGCTTAATCTTGCCAGGGTCGACAAAATTTAGGGTCTTGACCTGTTTTACAATCGGACATAGAAATTGGACCTCTCCGCCACCTGCTGGAGCGGCGCCGCGTTTTTTTATCTCAATTTCGTTCCAGGTCAGCCTGCGGGGAAAATGATGTAAAGAATTTGCATACCCGTAACTCCAATCCTTCGGAAATGCCAAATTGTTGAAGATGGGGGAGTGTCACGGTACGTAATATATCTGCCTTGGAGACACGCAAATAAGGATGGTTCTCTCAACATGTGTTGTGAAAACATACCGAAAGGTCGTGCTCATCTGTGGTGATACCTTTGAGCGTGATGTTCATTGGTTTCTTCGCAAATGGGGCCAGCATGATGACAGGTTCAAGAAAGTATCCAATAGCTCGCGAAGTGGGACAGTCGTGTTGCAAGGTACCTCCAAAAATAATTCCAGGTTTGAGAAGGATAGCAGTACCTATACCAACACAATAGATCAGGCAGTCCTTGACATAAAATGACTTCAAGGAAGCCCACCAGTGACAGAAATTTCGATGACGGTTCCATTTGAAACTTTCTCAAGGAGACGCAAAAGACTGATTTCATAGTCTAATCGGATGTACATGAATAAGTCCTAACACAAAACCAAGAGACGACATACCGCGGAGGCCTGGATTTTTGTCTTCGGGACGTATTTTATCGATGCGGACATGTTTTCCGCTGAGTATTGAGAGAACCAAGCGACTTCTGAGGTGCTGATGGCCGCTAAAATGGAGGAGAGTGTTTGGTTGTGCCATGGTAATGAGAGTGAAAAAAATTAAATAGCTGCTTACTTGAGAAACGCGATCGGGAAACGTCCCGAAATTGACTCAGGGACAACCAAACCACTTTATTCCTCTTCGTCTTCCTTGCAAATGGCTTCCCAACCCAATGGAACCTCTGCGGACTGGCCCGGTCGTTATTATCATATTGATCAAGTCCTGAACACCCCCGGGCCTCGTACTGACCCCGCCTTTCTCGCGGGTGATGGTGTACGTGACTGAGATTCCAGCGTCTTGCATTCCCTAACTGCATCGCTAAACAGGTCAAGAGTTTCTTAAGAAATCAGGCCAAGATCTTGGTCATCGGCGCTGGTGGTCTTGGATGTGAGATCTTGGCCAATTTGGCGCTTACTGGATTCAAAGATATTCATGTAATCGACATGGATACTATTGATATCAGTAACCTGAACCGCCAATTTTTGTTCAGGTAATCGCTCTTCGCCGCATATATGAATATTGGTTGACATGGTTTGGTAGACAAAAAGATGTTGGCAAGCCCAAGGCCACAGTCGCAGCGGAATTCATAATGAAACGGGTCCCAGGCGTCAAAGTTACATCGTGAGGCTCTTCTTCTCTATGTGAATTCTCATTCTCATTATTTAATATCTCAGTTACTTTGGGAAAATCCAGGACAAGGATGACGATTATTATTTAAAGTTCAATTTAATCATTTGCGGACTCGACTCTGTTGAAGCACGGCGATGGATGAACGCGACTCTCGTCAACTTGGTGGATCCAGAAAACCCTGAGAGTTTGAAGCCCATGATCGATGGAGGAACGGAAGGTTAGTTAAGGGCGTCAACCCGTTTTTATGACCTCGATTTCACAACTCTCCAGGTTTCAAGGGGCAGGCCCGTGTAATACTTCCAACAATCACTTCTTGTTACGAGTGCTCGCTTGATATGCTGAATAAGCCTACCGCCTTTCCTATATGCACGATTGCAAACACTCCTCGTCTACCTGAACATTGTATCGAGTGGGCATCAGTGCTCGAGTGGCCTCGAGTTCACGGAGGTAAATCGTTATATCTCTACTCCTCCACGTCTTCTTTGATCTCTCGCAGATAAGAAGATGGACACAGACGACCCAGATCATATTGGATGGCTTTATAAAATCGCTGCTGCGAGAGCAGCAGAGTTCAAGATCGAAGGCGTAACCTGGTCACTGACCCAGGGAGTAGTCAAGAATATCATCCCCGCCATTGCGTCAACCAACGCCATTATTGCTGGTTTGTTTACCGTGAAATTTCTGCCTTCCCCATTATTCATAACCGTTTTTCACAGCCGCATGTTGCAACGAAGCCTTCAAGATTGCCACCAGCTCAGCGGCATACTTAAACAACTATTTCATGCTCATCGGAACAGACGGCATATACTCTTATACTTTTGAACATGAGAAACGCGATGATTGCCCTGTGTGCGGCGGCGAGGCCTTGGAGATGACCATCAGTTCCGAAATGACTGTTGAACAGCTCATTGAGACACTGGTAGAAAAGCAGGACATGTGCGTCTATCTCCTTTCCTCGACTTCATATCTTCTCATATCTTCTCATTCTCTAGCCAAATCAAGAAGCCGTCCTTGTCAACCCCCATAAAACAGATTTATTTACAAGCGCCACCACAACTGGAGAAGTCCACGCGTCCCAACCTGGAAAAGAAGGTTTCCGAGTTGGTACCACATGGTGGCGAAGTTACAGTCACAGCCACAACTTTGCCCTTCAGTCTATCACTTCGCATTTCATACTCCACATAGAGGTTTTCACATACACTTGTTACATATAATTTCACTCGTTTAGTTCTTTTGCTCTGTTTTGTAATTGCTATGGTATTAATCATTCACGAATTCCAACGGGTTACAGACAATAATCATGAGGCAAACTGCCAAAGCCGCAAATGACGAATGAGGGTGGATTACCTGTAAATGACGAAAACATTTCCATAGTCTCCATCCCCTTGCCCGCCACCGATTGTAGATAACCACTGCTGTAGTAGCGGCCAGCCAGCCTCAAATTTCACACTCAGTTCGTCGGTATGATGTTCTCCATCAAGCATTGCTCTGAGTCCATCTGGCATTACTGGTTGATTTATTTGTCCCGGATTCGAGTGAGCAATATTGGGTTCGGAAGGCGAACGAGAGATACGTGATGGCCGAGAGGGCGTCATCGTCACCTTGGCCATCACAGGGGATGAGGGCGGTACTGCGGGTGTGATCAGTGAGTGCCGTCGAGATCCTGGCCTTCCAGTTGAGATAGCCTTTGATGGACTCGACTGTATCGGCGGCGGAATTGTGGGTGGAGCAATGTGATTTGTTGTAGTCACCACACTGGGTGAAGGTGGGGTTGTCTCATGATGAAAATTGACCCAAGGTGTATGAGGGCTCGAAATTGCCGTCGAACCGGATTTCTGCAGGTCCCGACTGCGAAGTTGTTCCAGTGCTTTCTCGGCAACGCTCGCCCGTCGTGCACGATGTGACGCTGAGATAGTTGTGGGTTGAGCGGATGGTAGAGGAGGTTCAACGGCACCATGAGGTGTAGCATCAGGAGTCAAGGATGGGAATGGAACAGTCTGTTGACTTTGTTGACGAGCCACTCCCAGGGGTTTTATCAGTTCTTCTCCAGGTACCGTACCGTGATGGGGGGTGCGCTGGCTTGCTTCGGAGAGGCCTCTAGCTCGTTTGGCGACAAGGGTTGAATTTGAAAATTGGTCCGCCCCCGCGATATTCGGTGGTTGTGAATGGTTATGGGAAGGATCCAACGGATCTGGAGGTAGATAAACAGGGTACCGATGCACCCTACGCAAAAATCCCTGCACTCCGTTGAGACAAAACATAAACAGCGAAGAATAATCGTATACCTTAATTACGCCGAAACTTGTAAATCGACGAACGTCTATGCCCAGTGCCTCCACGTTATATTCTTTCATCCACTCAAATATTGTTTTTCCAGGCTTCAATCGCGAGTACAAATGCAACAGTTTAGGCCAGTCAGGTATGCTCCGACCTAAAACGGAACACGAAAATTTCGTCGAACGGTCTCATTGGCAATTAAGAGCGAGGCAAACCTGGTTTGGTCACGTAAGGGCCGCATTCCTCCTTTACATGGGATTCATCCGCCATCCACTGGATACTCTTTCGCAGGGTGTACATGTTTGAGTATTGGAATATATCGATCGTCATGATGACTTGATAGTACCTGAAATTCATGAGCGAGTCATAAGAGGTCACAGAAAAAACAGCTAACAGGAGATGAGAGATAGCTTGACGAGTTAAGGAGAGGTCGCAATCGGCTAGATGGGCGATACGGCTCACATGGTTGATGCCGTCGATAAACTCACAGACCTAAATGCCATCAGAATTGGAAAAGAATGAGTAAAATACGTTCAACAGACTTTCAGCATCGTTAGATCCCAGTTATCCTCCTTTCTCTTCTCCAGATTGATGAGTGCAAGAGGAACCATCCAATCTTTGAGGGGCGGAGGACTTGGATAGAAAGGAAATATCTTCAAGTCGATAGAGTTGAACTGGTCAATCATGATGGAGGTCTCTGAATATGAATTCAGGTCTTCGTAGAGCTGCTCGAGGATAGCATGGACAGCTGGAGAGGTCTGACTAGACGAAAGAAATGCGGATTCCTCCTGAAGGACAGTAAGTATGAAGAATCGTGCAGTATAAGCGAACTCACCTCACAATTTTTCAAGACACGACTGACCTTCCGCACAATAGGTTCGTAACAGCTCAGGTCGGCCTCACGTTCAAACACAAAACACAGATTGTATCGAAAGTAATTGCGTTTGTATTTTCCTCTCAATTCGACGGGAAAGCCAATTATACGGTGTCGTTTCGTGGAGCAAGTCACCAGCCTGCCACATAGTGCTGCTTGCGGTATTACGAAGTTAGATATATCGTTGAAGTGGAAAAGAGTACGCTGCGAGGAGCTGGAGCGTTTCTGGGGTGAGGGAAGGTGCCTCGCGCCTGGTCTGTAATATTCCGTGGGAGAGACGAGAGAAGTGCTGGAATTTCTGGATGTTAACCCATTTCCTGTCGGTGTCGAGGGAGTCGTCGACTGAAATGATTCCGAAGACGGTGTAGGAGGTACTGAGCCATTTAGGTTGGAGGGTGGAACAGCAATTAGGCCCTCAGGGACTTGGTAGACAATCTTGGGGCCTTGTCGAACATCAAATACGGCATAGAAGACAGACTGGATACGAGGGAGAAAGGAGTCTCCCTCAGGCATAGCGTTAAAGGGAGAAATGCAATTAGCCGCCGGCCCGTGTTCGCGTTTAACCTTCTACTCATATGACCCTCGTCGGCTTCAAGAGCATTCCCCTCTCGCTCGCCCAACTCTCGTTGGCAGTTGTTCTTAAATGCGGCCAATCCTTTCGCTGGTCGAGACTCACGCCTCCCACTTCTGAGGCTCAGCAAACTGGTAGCGCGGAGGAGCACCTGCGTATTGAATATCGTCTCTGCTTGAAAGACCGCGTCATATGCCTACGGCAGTCACCAGACACGCTCTTCTATCGTTCTGTCTTCCCAGATCCCCAGCCGTCACCTGAAAAACTTGTCCTACGCGAAGCCGAAACTTTTGAATGGCTGAAGGACTATTTCCAACTGAACATTGACCTCGTGTCATTGTACAAGCAATGGGCAGAAAAGGATAGAGTCTTTGCTAGATTTCAGAACAGGTTCATAGGGATTAGGATGTTGAGGCAGGACCCTTGGGAGAATGTTGTTTCGTAAGTAACTTCAGATGTTTGCTACCTTGAGCTGACGACCCGAACAGTTTTATATGCTCTTCGAATAACAACATATCACGTATAACTAAAATGGTGCAAAACTTGTGCACGCATTATTCTCCCTCTTTGTTGTCTCTGGAACATCCTTTCTCGCCATACGAAATTCTCACTTATCATCCATTCCCTGCTCCCTCCGCACTTGCAGGTTCAGGCGTTGGCTCTCAGTTACGGACACTCGGCTTTGGATATCGCGCAAATTTTATCCAACGTACCGCCAAAATCCTTGTCGAAAGGCACGGAAGCGGGAAACCCTTGTCGCCAGATGAATCCATTGAGGCATCCGAAATATGGCTAAGACAGCTTAGAAAAAGCAGCACAACTGATGCCCGCGAGGAACTCCTCAAATTTGTGGGTGTTGGGCGAAAGGTCGCAGATTGTATTTTGCTCATGAGTTTGGACAAGGTATGTGTCCAATAAGTGGCGGGGAATCTTGTCCTGATTCACCCTCAGAGAGAGGTCGTCCCTGTCGATACCCACGTTTACCAGATTGCAACAAAACATTACGGAATGAAAATCTCAACCAGCGGCAAAAAAGTGAATATGACTCCAAAACTCTACGAAGAAGTCAACGCGAAATTCCTCTCGATATGGGGAGATTATGCTGGTTGGGCTCATACGGTATGTCGTTTATTCCAGTCGGTATCGCATCTTCGATAAATTGCCGAGGCATCTCTTCTAGGTTCTATTCACAGCAGACTTGAAATCATTCTCTACTTATGGGCTTCCTTCGCCCTCTCCTTCAACTATACCACCAGCCGCTTCTCCAAAGAAAGGGAAGAAACTAGTTGACCAACCAATACTCGGAATACCTACTCCTCCAATGACACCTTCTCTCAAAAGGAAAATGGACCTAGAAACTCAAACCTTGTCATCCCCAATTTCGCAGCTCTGCCACGAAGCTGAGGAGGCGCTGAGCCTTGTTGATCGGGTCAAGAAAAGGAGGAGGAACGTGTAGCGGTTTACCTTTCATATCAAGTTCTCGTTAGATTTTAGTAGCCACTTGTACTTTAAGCCTGCACATATCTTAATTTTTGAAGCAAGCATTCGCCGTACGTGTCCGGGCCGTAGATCCGTCACCCATGAATCATGGACCGATCTGCAACCAGATTCGTACCATCATCATGTCTCTTTCTCTTCCAGCTCTTTATGGCCCTATTTTATCTGCGGCACAGAAATGTGCAGAACTACCTACCATAGAGGATGAAACACAGGTTCGCTGATTGTATCCTTCTACTGTGTCAAACACTGATTTATTTCAGGAGTTAGTCGCCAGCACCTTGAAAGATCTACAGGCTTTAAGATCTAGCATCGAAGCATTATCGATATTTAGTCCAGGTGAAACTTTGGAGGATATTCCTACCGGAGACCTCATCTATCTCTTCGTGCCCTACGTGTTCTCCGAGGTGCAAGGCCGAGTGAAGACCACAACGAGGGTGCACCGAATGAACTTGCTCATAGAAACGAAAGTGCGTGTCTTTTGCTTCATTCATAATCATGGAAGTTTACCCCGATTATTAGAAATATATAGAAAGTTTCATTTCCTTGTTGGAGAACTATGAGATCATCCCCGAGGAGGAGCGCAAACTTTTCGATCGCAAGGTTGCGCAAGTTGTGGATTTTGCGAAACGACGAGAGTTGAAAATAAACCAGTACAAGAAAGAGAAGGATCTGCAAGCGAGAATAGAAGTGAGTATTCACTCCTATTTTGTTCAGTGACTGACGAAATGTAATTAGACGATTCGAAAAAAAAGGGGTCAAAAGGTAGCCACGGTCAAAGAGCAGACGGACTTGGGCCTGATCTATTCCTTACTTCCTAAACCACAAGCCATGAGGGAAGAAGAAGAATTGGATTCAGACACAGAGGAGATTCTCCGAGAAACCACGCTCCTTGTATTGCGCCTGTTCTATGCTCGTGCAATGACACAGTTGCAAGGCATGGAACAAGAACTCGAGCTTCTTCGGAACGCGCCTCCTAGTCCGATGTTGGGCCCTGAAAGCGAAGACCCCAGAGACAAGCATCGAAATGCCGAAGAGAGTGATTGGAAGTTAGATATCCCTCTAGCTGGTGGTCCAGATGGTAAAGGACCCCTCATGGATGCTCAGGGAAAAGTAAGTCCCCCCTACCTCGAATTTCTCAGAACACTTCCAATCTTGTATTCCAGCCTCTTCGACCGTTTACAATTCTACCATCCGATGCCGGGGAGCGGGCACGTCTACAGGCTCAAGTTTTTGGACCTGGACATCGATTACCAACTATGTCTATCGATGAATACTTGGAGATCGAGCGTCAACGAGGGAATATAATCACCGGTGGAGGGTAAGGAATCTCTTCGTATTCTTGTTCTTCTCTGCTTATCAACGTATTGCAGACCTGCTTCACAGGCGGCACCAACATCTTCCGAGCAGCTTGCAATTGATGCAGAGATGGACGGAACTCTCGAAGGAGAATTCAAAGAAGAAATGAAACGCCAGAAAGATGAAAGCTGGGCAAGGTTTACCGACGAGAATCCTCGAGGCGCCGGAAATACAATGAATAGAGGTTAATCCAGAGCTCCAATAAATAAAATGCTGAGAAAAAAATAAACAACCTGACCACTGGTGATTTGAATGGTAACTCATGTGCATGTTCCCGATAGTGACAAGACGGGATCCATGATCATAAATAATGGCATACAAGCGTGAATACGTGTACCGACGTATAGTCTTAGTTGGCCTCAACAGTTGCATTGTGATGCTTCTGGTAGTTCTGTGGATGGTGTTGTAACGTCGATTTCTAAACATTTCTTGTCAGCATGAAACGATACAGAGATAAGGACCGATACAAACTGGTATTCGCATCTCCTTGGTTCTCTTTCTCCATGCCTGGGAGTGACATTGCAATTTTTTTGAATAAGCTCTTGACGTTATGGCCAGCTTTGGCAGATGTTTCCATGAACATGATCCCCATCTGTGTGGCCTTTGCTGTGGCTTCTTCCAATGTAACTTGTCTGTTGAAATCGGGTCAAAAACAGGATTTCAGCAGCGCCATGGAAACCTCATACCGCTTGTCAGATAAGTCAGCCTTGTTGCCAACCAGCACAATAATGACGTCGTTTCCTCGTTCTGACCGTACGTCGTCTATCCATTTTGTTGTTGACAAGAAAGATTGGCGGTCTAATTGTGTTGGGACGTGAGGGTGTAAACGACAAGAAATAGATAACATTACATACTTGTGATGTCGAACACGACGATAGCCACGGACGAATCTCGAATGTAGGAGGGTATTAGAGAACGGAATCGTTCCTAAATACGAAATTTATGACATCAGCTAGAAAAGGGCAGAGAACATGTACGCACATACCTGGCCAGCAGTATCCCATAGTTGTAACCTTACTGTTCGATCCTCGAGGTACATAGTCTTGCTCAGAAAATCGATCCCAATGGTTGCTTGGTATGTATTATCAAATGTATCGTACATGAACCTAACAGATAGAAGTTAGTCGAAGTGGTGGATTTAGGGGACCGCAAACCTTGTAATAAGACTCGTCTTGCCGACACTCTGGTCACCAAGTAGGACAATCTTTGTGCGCTTAGGTGGAGAGGAGGAGAAATCTGCCGACACAGGGGTTGATGCAGAATCAGCCATGACGGGACGATAAGTGCTTCAAAGAGGGGGCTGGGAATGTATGTACGAGAGGCGAGTGCAGGTGCAGTCAGCGTACCCGTCACGTGGTCAATAATTCCAGTCGACAAGTTGAAATCAGTTACCACCCTCAATATTAGCCCGTTTGGTCTTTTATAGAACTTTCAGAAGGCACTTCCTGCAATCATTGGCAGCCATTGTCCGGCCATTTGGCTACCCATATCGCTGTTTTTCAAACCATCTAGACCTATGGAAATCTGGTACCCTCATGCATTAGATGGCTGCTGATGGCCTTTACAGAGGAATATACTTGTGAGATCTGATTCACCAGTCTTTGTACAGTCTAGGCTGTCATCGTTCATGGACCTCATTCCATTGACCAATTTTTATGCCCACTCCACCCATAATTGGGATGTGGCAAGAATCCCAGGGCGATCTGCCACCCACTGCATACAAAGGATTTGAGGATGCCAACCATCGTGGTCAAGCCCGAGCCACTGCCCGATAATTCACGAAATTTGGAATAACGTCATGTAAGTACAAAAGGGTCATGGTTGTCACCACCTTGAGTACCAAAGTACTTCGCCAGCCCCAATTCCGCGTGTTCATCATTCCTTGAGGACGGCCAGCAAATCGGGCTCTTGAGACCCGAAGATTAATATTTAACAGAGCTGGGCTGCGAGGAAGCAGAGGAGACGCGAAGCAAAAGGGTTGACGTCGAAGAAGCAGTGGACTCCATTGATTGGGTTTGTCGAAAAGGAAACGACGACGAAGAGCCGCCTTGCTACCGTTGCTGCTGGAACTCATAGTTCACAAAGGCAGAACTTGGCTACGACATAGACGCCGGCATTGAGGTGGGAATTGAAGGTACTGTGTGAGCGGTGTAGACGCTAGTTCAGGTTGGCAGATGAGGCACAGTAGACACCTGTCGAAGAGATCATGGTCGGGCGTAGCAAGGAATGGTGGGGGCGGTGACCTGCGTTTCTGTTCATCCATGATATCCCAAAAGTGGAGGAGATGAGGAGATGCTGTAAAAAAAAAAAAGAATGAGAAAATATCGGCAAGGCAAAGAGAACAAGTGTGAGGGAAAAAAGAGACTAAGAGAGAAGAACAAAAGAAAGGGAAAAAGGGGGAGAATCATCGAGATGAGGAGGAATGGATGATGAGGGATAGAAGAATCATTGAAAAATGAATGAACCTGGCAATTGAAAGAACGCTGCCCATTACACCCCTCCTCACATCTCCACCTAGACTCCGCAACCATCCCTTCCTGTTTATAAAAATCCTGCGCTTCTCCACTTATCCCGACAGAGCTCAGTTCGACAACGGAAGCGCACTGGGGCTGCAGCGGCGTTGACGACGTCATCGAGCTCCCAGCAACCCCCTCGGGGGATCTGATGATGTGCGTTCTCTCGTCTTGAACCCACCACCCTCCCGAGCACGTTCCCAGCTCGATGTTGTCATCCCTCGGCATTCGTATAGGGTGTTAGTGGTCGTGGTCGTGGTCGTGCGCTGAGGTTGTCACTACCGCGGCCAGTTGTCCCCAGAGCTGTGAACCTCTGGGTCGTATTGGTTCATCATCTGCGGCGTTTAACGCGAAGAGTTGTTGTGGTGGTGAAAGGGGAAGAACGGATGCGCATTCACAGAGGAAGGGACGGTTTGGGGGAGGAATCGGCTGTCGAAATATAAGATCGGGATCTTCCATCAAAGAGGCGACACACCAAGCGAGGTCGATGGTAGCTAGAGGAACAGGTTAGAACGGAACACTGAAGTACGAGATGGCGGGTAGGCACAGTCATGATCGTTTCGATGAGAGGAGTAAGCAGAGACCAACTTTACTCACATTACAGATGTAATGATAATATGCGATCGATGCTTACCTTACAATACACTAGGACTCGACTTTAAATTCTTACACCGGAATATTTGGAGACCATGACAGATGCCAATGGAGGAGCTCCAACAAGAGGCGACCACCGCTCCCTAATACCTCCAAGAAACGCCGCATTTCTGGTGGTTTGTAAACGCAAGAAGAGTATGTTCTTCCTTCCCCGTACTATCCATGACCATAAAGGTGTTTGGGGTTGATGAACAAACGTAACTGACCCCAAGTCCCCTTTCGCAGTTCGTTGTACGTTGTCATTGCATCGCCCAAATGGGTTGTAGCCTAGTATCGGTCTCAGAGAAATTCGAGTTACCAGGCGATAGTGGTGAAATGCCCGACAATCGATGTAATACCCAGTATTATTTTTAGTTCCGGCTAGCATCCGATCGAACAACTGGGGTCCCCAAGATACTTGTAAACGCCGACTTTATTTCCAGCCTGAGATCAAGGCCTTCCACGAGGTTTTCTCAACACCAAACCCTCTCTATATAACTTACAAATGGCTTCCAACACGCAGAAGAGTGCTTTGAATATTGTTATGGTCAGTCAGAAATCTTATCCAGTTGATTTCTCGACATGATTTCTTCTGCAGGGGGCGATGACCTTTGGGGAGCCAGGGAAGGAAGGCGCTCGCGTCCATGATATCAAAGATGTCGAGGCAATTCTGGATACTTTCAGGGCTCATGGACATACAGAGGTGGGCTCTCGATCTAGTTTATGGACACTGGTGCCTCAGTTGATCTACGATTCATGTCAGATTAATACCGCTCGAACATACGCTGGAGGCACCAGCGAAGAATACTTGGGAAAAATTGACTTGTTGTCGAAAGGATTCAAGATAGAAACAAAGCTCTCCCCCAAAAAGGTTTGGTTGTCACCTATCTATTTCTTTTTATGTCCTGAATGTGCGGCTTATTTTCAGGAACTGGCTGAGCCAATTTCGCATGATGCGGAGGTTGGTTTATTCTTCGTATCTTATTTTGCACTTAATATATTACTCTCACCTAGGGACTTCGAAAGCATTTATTTATATCATTGAACGCTTTAAACGTCAGGTACAATATTTCTATACGAATGCCTTACTTGATTTTGACTATGTATTCAGCTCGCTGGAAATGTGGTACCTTCATGCTCCAGACCGCACCGTCCCATACGAGGTTACGTTTAAAGCAGTAAACGATCTTTACAAAGAAGGCTACTTCAAGCGACTAGGCATAAGCAATTACGCTGCGTATGTATCGAGCACTTTCCCCTAGTGATTCCTCGCTCAGTTCAGGTTTAGATGGGAGGTGGCCGAAATCGTTGGAATTTGCAAAGCCAATGGATACATTCAGCCCACGGCATATCAGGGGATATATAATGCCGTGCACCGCGCTGTCGAGCCCGAATTATTGCCTTGCCTTCGCAAGTTCGGCATTAGCTTTTATGAATTCAACCCACGTAAGGCAACAATCGAGAACGTTCCCTTGTATCTATTCATAAATTATTGCAGTGGCTGGAGGCTTCTTCACTGGCCGATATGGCTCCCTCGATGATGCACCAGAAGCAGGTTCGCGATTTGACCCAAACAAGTCACAGGGCAAGGTTTGTGGAACTGTCGCGGTTAGATGCTTCAGCAAATCACTGACTTTTTTCGTGTCTGTAGGGTTATCGCAACAGATATTGGAATGAACCTTATTTCAAAGCTCTGGGATTAGTTCGCCCAGTTGCAGAGAAATATGGCCTCACTTTGACAGAGGTTGCGTTGCGATGGATTTCTCACCATAGTTTGTTGAAGCGAGAATACAACGACGCTGTTCTTATTGGTGCATCGAATTTGAAACATATTGAAGAGGTTCGTGTGCTGAATTCTGTCGTACTGGGAATACTATGTATGCGAAACTGAATCGATATATGCAATCCATAGAACCTGGTGGACTTGGAGAAAGGCCCCCTGCGTGAGTTTTCATAATTTGCAGTTGGCTGTCAAGAATCCTGACGCTTGATTTGGTGTGATTAGCGGAGGTGGTGGTGAAAGCACTGGACGATGCCTGGTTGGTGGTACAGCCATATGCTTCTCATTACTTCAGAGTGATGTAAGATACCCATAAATTTTATCATGAAACAATCCCTATGGGACTATATCGTATCCAACATGGACCTTCTCCACTTGGAAGTCAGTTCGTCTACCTTTAACAAAACACCTGCAGCGGCCCTGCTCAGTCTCGCCTCATGGATACCACCTCCACCCTGAACCTTAAGACCCTTCTCAAGGCTGGCAAAAACCTTGCCAGCCCATTCTCCAAGGCCAAATACGAGGGTGGTGTGTTCAAGACTGAGGATACGTCCTCCGTCAATTTCCAACGCTCCATCAAGAACGACGAGGGCAAGTTCCAAGGCTGATGTCAGAACAGATGCTTCCTTGCTCTCTCGGTCTTCTCCACTTTCTTCAGGATCTGCGTTCATATGAGACACTGGTCTGGTGCCGATTGTTACTGCGAGCTCCAGGGACTCTGGAGCGATGATAGCGAGCCATTCAGGTGCATTTTTGGAGGCGTTGACCAGGATAGCTAGTGTCCGGAGGAACTGGGCCAGCACAAGAGGGTTGAGGATGAGACCTGTGCCAGCGCTAACGTAGCGCGCCGGGCCATTGTCCTTGTGCGCCGTCCTCTCCTCCCTTGTTTGTTCATCCCTCAAGAATGCCCAGAAACGGTTGACGAGAGGAACGACGAAGAACTCGGCGGCGACGTCAATAAACTGGATTTTTGGACGCGGGGGTTGATGGAGGGGGTTTTGTTCAAGGGAGGTGTATGGGTTGAGGGGATTATGGGTTGGTGGCGGGATTTCGGTGACCCCGCGCGGTTTTTGGATGCGCAAACGCCGGTGGCGGACCAGTTCGGGGACGGTGGTGGCAGCCGTCTCGCTCTGACCTTCCAAAGCGCGCTTGCTGATGTCGTCCACGAGGCGCGGGACGAGCTCCGTATCTGCCGCGATGTATTTGCGGTGCAGAGGCCCAGGAAGCATCTTGCTCGGGAATACTGTCCTTTCTAGTGGTACGCGTGAGGGCGGGATGGGCAGCGACGCTAGTTCTCTGGCGCCGATCGCTAGAGCATTGAGTGCGACGAAACGTTGGTCTGTCGAGTACTGGTTCTTGAAAAATTCCTGGATGAGTGCACTATTTCAAGAGAATCCATCAAATGGCTACAAATCGAGAGGGTAAGAAAAAGTACTAACGGAGGGGCTTTCCTCGGCGCGCATGAGACCAAGGCGTTCATCGCCCCTTGCCGTTTTTCCGAGAAACCTTCGAGGTCAAAGTTATCTTGCAAACCTAAGAGCGCGTACACCAAGTTGACAGCGTTCTCATCTTTAATTGATTCCCGATCAGTGCCAAAGGCCTTCCAGAAAGACTATGAACCCACCCAATTCACTCCCATAACCCTTCTTCCTCCTCACGAGCTCCTCGGCGCAATTCAGCGCCATCTCAATCCTATCCGCCTCATGTGGGTCGTCCGGTCCGGTTTTGGAAGCGCCGCCACGGAGGAGGTCTCCGAGCTGCGCCAAATATACTGGGCGAGGTACTTTCTTCAAGCCAACGTTGAGTGTAGGATCTTTTTCGATTTCCAAGAGTTCGGAGGGGGTGGGTGAGGGGGATCTAGAGGAAGATGGTGGTGAGGCGTAGCCTGTGAGAGAGTCGTCCGAGTCGTATGCATCTGTTGCTGTAGTCTTTGAGGTGAATGTCGCCCGAGCCGGTGGGGTTTTAGAAACGGCAGGCGCGGTTATTTCCTCGGGAGGTTCCATCTCAGGTTCTGCTGCTGCGAGGCTCGCATCCGCATCTCTCCCTTTTATCAGCCTTCTCAGGGCACGACACCAGTCTTTCCCATTGTCATCCCCGTCGTCCCAACCCCCAAACGCCAGCTTCTTGCCGGCGAGGTGTGCAATGACCTCGGCTGATAACATACCCAGACGCCGGACGGAGTGGTCGAGGTGGGATATGTACACGCCTATACCTTTGATGAACCCAGGGTGTGAGACGAGAGCTTGGAGGGAGGGAGAGGATGGAGGGAAGTAGGATATGGTTAGCAAGAGGAGGGAGGTCGTGTCTGGGCACAGATGTTAGTCCATTGAAGTGTACTAGAAGGTGAACACACATCGATGTCGCGAGATCAAAGAATGCTTGACATGTTCAGGCGAAGACCAGACATCAAGGACGACTTGTAGGAGTGCGTCGAGAGCTGCAGCGGCATAAGCATTAGTTACCATCCCAAGGGTCAAATTGCTTGCCTTTTAGATTAACCTGCGCACCCCTCGACGCGCCTGAGACCCAGCAGATGAAGATACGCGCATGGGATTCGGGCCATTCCCGCAAACCGCTCCCTGTGATCAGGCCGGTGGCGATTTGCCACAAATCCTCCTTTTCTGGTGTGATTTCACCCACTAGGCCGGCCAAGAGAGCAGCGTCGTTCTTTATCCTTGCGCGAGCGGTGGGGGAATCATCTGTAGCTTTCAGTGAGGACGATTCTAGGGATTCTAGAGAACCAAAGAGAGAGGTAAGGATGGAATGGAGGGTTAATATGCTTGGGATGCTAAGGAAGAGGTTGGACCAGAACGCAGCGTAAGTTCGGTTTTGGGATGAGAGGCGTTGGCGGATGGTGGGTAGGGTGGTGTGGAAAAAGGATGGTTGGGAGCGCGTGTGGGGTGGGCTGGCGGGGAAGAGGCCAACATTCACGAGTTTGCTGAGAAGATATGTGAGTGCATCTGGGTAACCGTAAGAACGAATAGGTTGTTAGAGTTGACAAGTAACGTACTTGCCGAGTCCGATGACGACGACGAAAGCGAAAATATCAACACCTCGCACCGGATGCTCAGATTATTGAAATATGACCCGTTTTCCAGCGTCGGCGGAACGTCGCCTGTCCCCCTAGCAGCAAAGGCATTGGCCACTTTCCCCGGGACCATGCAGATGTTCTTGACGCAGTCTTCCCATAGCACGCCCCGCACAATTTTGTCTTTCTGCGAAGACGAATTGACGGCGGTGTACAGGCGATCCACGGGGTACTCGACGACGAGACGCTGTATGATCCGAATAGCATAGTCCGTGAGCCCATCGGACGAGGTCGACATTAGAGTTGAGTATGCGAGCATCGCGACCTCCCCAGCCACAGGTTGGGCATTTGAGAAACTATCAGGGCAGAAATATTGCTCTAGCAGTGTGTTGGCGCCTTCTGAGACGAGGGCTTCTTCCCATACCGGGACGACGTGGGTGAGGATGAGGCGTTGGAGTTGGGGGATGTGTTTGTGGAGGTTGAAGGATCCGAGAGGACGCGTATTGTAAGGCCTGAACTGGGGATTGAGGAGGTTGATGGCGCCGAGCGGCGCGGTGATGAGACTGAGGAGGGTTGGCAGATCCTGTATTTGAGCGCGGAGCTGGTTGAGGAGATCCTGTATTTGTGCCATGATTGATGGAAACAAGATAATACAATTATTTTATCATATTACATACATACACTGGTACAAAAAGCAAACCAAGAAATGTCATACAAGCCACAAGTACATCATATCATATACAGGGAAATAATACAGGGTGAGATTAGGCAGCTGTCTTGGAGGCGGGTTTGGTCTTGGACGCAGGCTTGGTCTTGGATGCAGGCTTGGTCTTGGATGCAGGTTTTGCCTTGGAGGAGGGTTTGGCCTTTGAAGTGGGCTTGGTCTTTGCAGCAGCGGCAGTCGTCTTTGAGGTTAACTTTGAAGCGGGTTTCTTTGTTCCGCCAGTAACAGACTAGATACGCAGATATGAATGAATGAGCACGAATATAGAATAAGACCCAACTAACCTTCTTCGCGGCGCCTTTCCTCGCAGTAGTGGTCTTCTTGGTGGCGGAAGGCTTCTTGGCACTGGCCACTTTTTTAGTGGTGGCGGTCGACTTCTTTACGGTGGCAGCCTTGTTCGCTGGGGCGGCTTTCTTGGCGGGGGCAGTAGCGGGTTTGGCTTTAGCGGGGGTAGCTGTTTTGGGCTTGGCAGCGGCGGGCTTTGCAGCTGCACGAGCAGCAAGTTTCTTGACGATGGAAGGCTTTGCAGCAGGGGCAGGCTTGGGCTTTGTGGCGATGCCCTTGGCGGTTGTGGCGGCGGGTTTCTTTGCGGGGGGCTTTGCATTCTAGGTGGGATAAATGAGGACGATGAGAGGAACGAAGCAAAAAAGAAACGGACCTCTTTCGCACTAGCGTCACTGCGGACTTTGGGGGCAAGCTTTACCTTTCCCGAGGGACCTAGAAGGATTGATGAGGAGAAGGTGAGGACGATGGGGTGGGAATAATGACCTTTGGGAAGGAAGAAGATGCCCTTTTCGTGGCCGGTTGTGATTGCGCGATTGAGCTGGCTAGCTGTGGCGGGATTGAGATCGATGTGATACTTTGATTCAACAAACTACAGAAACGAGTCAGAGGATGAGGGAGGTGCGGCGGAGGGGATGGGGGACGTACCTTCTTGATGGTGGGGCGAGAGACGCCGGTGCGTGCATCTTCAGGATGGATCGTGATACATTCCTAAGAGACGAGTGAGTACGGGGGCTGAGGCGAGAGGAGAGGATGGGGGGTGGCAGACCTTGATCATGTCGACCCAGGTGGGGTGCGTGGCCGTATGGGACTTTGAAGCAGGGGCAACAGCAGCCTTGGAGGAGGCCTTGGTGGGAGCTTTCCAGACGGCAGCGGGCATTATGGTTACGAATAGGATGGAATGGCAGGTGGTGGTGAGGGGGAAAGGGAGACAAGGTGGGCCATTTGTTCATTCGGAACATCATGTAGCATCACGTGGGAGGAAGGGGGTGCACGGACGCTCATCTTCCTCGGGCGGTGGTAGGGGAGGACCAAGGGAAGAGAGAGGTAGTGTTGAGAGCCCAGTGGGTTGTGGCAATGCCTGCGAGTGTGGGCCGGTGCTGGGTCACAGCTGACGGGCTTTGAACGCGTCCAAGCAAGTACATGACCAGTCCACGTAGAACAGCTATTTGTGCACGGACAGACGGGAGAAGGCAGACAGATACACAGAGAGCGTGTCAACAGGTGCAGGAGATGCAACCACAGAGGAGAAGAGTACTTGTTTGCAATTCCAAATCGGGAACTTATTACTCTTTGCCTCTGACCACCATAATATGGCATTAGACTATCTCCACACTGACGACCTTACCATTCTCCTTGGCCTCATTTCGGCAACCGTCTTCCTTTTAAATAATCTGTACAAACCCCAGCCTCTTGTTCATCCCATCCTTCTTGGCCGTCAGAGTGACGTCGGCCGTGCACGTAACCCTTCCGAGAGCGCTGTCTACAGAAACTATGGAACAGGTTTAATGGGAAGGGTCTGTTCATTTCCCTCTTTTATTTTCGTTGTATTCACCATTTCCTAGTTTCCCTTGAGGCCCGCCAAAGAGGTTCACATTCTCGCCGACTTCATTAGGCCCGAGGTAGAATCACCCAGGACCTTGTGGTCCACAAAGGTGACGTTTCCTCTCCTTCAAACTTGCCTTCCCCATAACCCCATTCCCAGTTGACTAACGGCCATCTCCAAGACCGTGCCGCTGCATTCGCCACCGGTTTTCTCCGCCTTACCTCTATCCAGCCCCAAAAATCAAATGTCCTTCTCCTCCTCAATGACTGTCTTGGTACCACCTTTCCCCTGCCCCTCCTTCTCTTGCTGACCCATCCCATCTATAGAATTTATCGTCGCAGACCTCGCTCTTGCTTCCCATTCCATCACCTCCATCACCCTCTCCTCTGCCAAATTGCTTTCTCCCGTTCTTGATTCCCACTCTCCCTCGGCTATCATCACACATGCTTTCCTCCTTCCCCAGCTTTTGGAGCTCATATACGACTCTGCAGACCGCGACACTCAACATCTTATCATCCTTGTCGGCGATCCCTCAACACAGGCCTTGGCCAGTGTTGCAAGCAATGTCAGGGTCCTCAAGTTTGCTGACCTCGAACGTGAAGGTTTCAAAGTCGAAAAAATTCTCAGCCCACTTCCAAGTTTGCATTCTTTTTCCCAAAATTTAATTTACAGGCTAACTATTGACCACAGAACCAACCGACGTATTTACGGTCTCCTTCTACCAATCCGAATCAGGTCAGGTCCACGGCGCCCAATTGACTCATGAAAACATTACTGCCGGCGTCGCTTCCATTCGCGCACTCTTGCCCTTGTCAAACGCCCTCTCGCCCTTGGATACCATCGTCTCTGCACATTCCATGAGTACCGCCTACGGTCGCGCCATCGCCTACACTGCTATATACGAAGGCACTAGTTTCGCTTCTATTCCCACTTCAGAGTTATATCATCCAGATGGGCGTGAGTCGACATGCCTTTTTTTATCTCTTGCTGAATAATTCAAAATGGCTGTGCAGATGACGTCAAACAGGAAGACGCTCAAGCCATTTCTACTAGAAAATACCCTATACCTTCTCCGACAATCATATTCTTGAAGCCTGCCCATTTGAATTCCATTGTGAATGAGATCATGGCTGCAGCAAAAAAGTCTTGGTTCCTCTATCCAATCGCATGGCGTCACAAACTTGCAGGTGTATCCGATGGGTTCATCACCAATCAGAGTTTGTGGGATCGGCTGGTGTTTGACGGTGCAAGGGCCAAGGTGCTGGGTCATGTGGCTGCTACGCTAAGAGCAGTCGTCGTTAGTGGAGGTGCGTTATTTTATCAATGGTTTTCAGTTCCTTATTTTTTATTTTCTGCAGGACAAATTGCCAGCGACTTGCTCACACCGGCGCGCATAGCGCTCTCTATGCCTCTCGTCAACGCATTCACCCACCCGCTTGTTGCAGCGCCCGTCCTTGCATCGCATCCCCTGGACCTGCAGGATATCCCGGGGCTGAAAGTGGCACACTCCGGCCCTCCCGGCGTCAACGTCGAGGTCAAGCTTACTGGCGTGAACGACGATGTGGTGGAGGCGGGTGGGAACCCAGAAGGAAACCTTTTGGTCAGAGGACCACCCGTGGGGAAGCAGACGGGGTTGGAAGATTATGTACATGTAGCCGAGGCAGAGGAAGGGTGGGTACCGATGGAGGCAAGGGCCAGTGTGTTGACGAGCGGGGCATTCTTGTTTATCTAGTATGTAGATGTTATGCACAGAATTGGAAATAGTTCCGTGGCCACGTGCAAAACGCGTCAACGCGTCGTCACGCCGAATCAACAAAAGCAAAAGTCAGCACAGCCACTACATTGGGCCATCACATGATCGATCGGAGAGCGCGTTGTTTGATATAAATAGGTCTGGTCTCTCCCGTTCTTACTGCTTTTTTTCCTCAAACTCCCTCCTCACCATTCCATTTTCACCCCACTACACAATGTCTTCCTCTGTTTCAGGGTCTGCTCCTGTTAAGCGTGCTGCCGCCACCAAGAAGGCAGCGCCAAAGACTGCGGCCGCCACCAAGGTGAAGGCTGCTGCGAAATCTAAAGCTGCTGCGTCCAAGCCTGCTGCCGCTGGACGCCCGTCTTGGAAGGATATTATCAAGGTTTGTTGATGGTATCCTTATTGGTTGCTATTGTTTACTGAGACATCATAATGTAGGAGTGTATTATTATCCACAAGGAGGATATCCGCCAGGGTGTGTCACGCTTGACTATCAAGAAGGTAGGCGGTATGCCAGAGTGCGTTGTTTGTTTGATGTTCATATTGGCCATAGTTCGCGGAAGAGAAATACCACGTCGACGTCACTGGTGCGAATTTGGCTCAACTGAACCGTGCGATCGCCACTGGCACGGAAGGCGGATTGTTCCTCCTCCCCAAGGGACCCTCCGGCAAGGTCAAGCTCGCGCCCAAGGCCAAAGCTGATGCATCCAAGGAGGTGTGTATATATAGTTGGTTTAATGTTGTTGAACGCTTTATCGATTATTATTTAGAACTCCAAACCCCCATCCAAGGTCGCGACTACTAAGAAACCTGTGGCCGGCAAAGCCAGCACAACCAAGACGGCTGCTACGACGAAGAAGGCCACAACGGCGGCACCCAAGAAGGTACTCGCAGGCAAGGCCAAAGCCTCAACAACGGCGGCAAAGAAGACATCAGCCCCAGCAAAGAGGGGCGCTGCCAAAAAGGTGTGTACTGTGTCCGTGATGTGGTGATTGTCAGGTTATTGATGATACCGAAATAGGCTGTGACGGGAAGTACACCTGCTGCCAAGGCGAAGGCGGCTGCTACCAAGAAAGCACCAGCAAAGAAGGCAACAACGACAAAGAAGGTACTGACATGTATTTATTTTTATGACGGTGGGATGCTGAGGCTGTGTTTTGTAGACGACGACGACTGCTGCTGCTGCGAAGCCACGGTCAAAGCCCGCATCCAAGCCTGCCTCGAAGCCCGCATCCAAGCCCGCGTCGAAACCCGCGTCCAAGACGGCGAAGAAGGTAAGGGTCTAGAAGTATACATAGTGTAGAATGCTGACTGATGGGTTGAGCAGGTCGCCGCCTGATTTAGAATTGTTTTTTTTCATCATGTATTACGTAGTTATCGATTATAGTAATTTATATACACGTGTTTTCCAGGCACGGCCATCAATCGGACCCCGAAAGCAGAGTGATTAGGTTGTCTAAATTCAGACCTGTTCTTTCATTCTCCCCTCCATGGATCCCCTCCCCCAACACAACTACCACACCCGCATCCGCCATAATGTTACAATAAAACCCTCCTCCCTCCGCCAAAACTCTCCCGACACGAACCCAATCCCCGTCTCAACTGACCAGTATCCACAATTCCCCCCACCCGGCATTGTTCTCCACCCCGACGATGCGTCCAGCAAGGTCTTTCTCGCCGTTGCCCGCGCTTTTGTCTCTGTCGTGCGTTCCACAGCCCGTACATCGCCTTCGATCACTCACTTGACCCCCTAGGAAAACCGCGCAATGACGATCAAAGACATTGCAGACAGGGCGAGTTGTTACGGCCTCGTATGCCAAAAGTCTGTCTATTTCCTTTTACAATGTTTGACCCTAGCTGACTCATCTCCTTCTAGTCTCTCCGCAGCAGCACAAGCCGTGACGACATATCTCAGAGCACACAAGGCTCGTTGCGACAAGCAGGAAGACCACCCACTCCTCCTTAGCCACACTCTTTCCGGCACCCCTGCAGACGACGACCTCCTCCCCGCCCTTTATTCGCGCTCAGGCGGTGATTCCCACCATCTCCAACATAGGCTTACCAACTTTAGAAAGGGCACCGCGGTATGGTATCTTAGTCGCGCCACCGGCGTCCCTTGTCCGTTTTCCCGAGCCGGGATCCGTTTGTGTGACTATGTAACCGCCCCCGACCCTCCCGATCCCCCTATGGCCAAACGGGAGAACAAGTGGGAGCAGCAACTGCAGATTTGTGGACAAAAGCGGAAACGTCCTTTAAGAGGGTGTGTCGCTCGTGGCACTGGCTCCGACAATGAACCACCTCCCAAGGTTAAACTCACTCTCCGTCTAAAGCCACTTATGCGCCCTATGGGTTCCACATCTACCCGTCCTATTCCTGTCTCGGAATCGGAAGAGGCTGATTCAGACGACGATGACGACGACGACGACGACGACTCCATGTCCGTCGCTTCTTCAGACGATCAATCCCATACTATTCAGAAGAAGGAGGAGGAGAAACCATGGTCATTGCCACCCTATCCTCGTCGTTCCATTTCTATTCCTTGTTACACGCCATCCGTCGACACTTTTTACCCTTGCTACCCTCCTTCTCCATCTCGCTACAAAGATCCTTTCCGCCGCTCTCCTTCCCTGGCCACTCCTCCTCCCGACTCGGAAGACGAAGCGGACGATTTCCACGTTGCCATGGTTCGCATCAAACACTACCCCGAACAGGAAGACGATATCGGCTGGGACGCAGATCTTGATAGCGAAGGTGAAGGTGACACGGTGTGGGAGAGTCCAGGGCCGCGATCGCCCTCGGCACCATTGCTCCAGCCCGCAGAAGTTGCAGTCAAAGAGGAGCCCAGAGACATCCAGGGTATGCTTGATGCATGGGAGGATTTCGATACCAGCATTGCCGGCGCGCGCGTCGCCGAGGTGCTGGCCAAAGCTTTGGCGTCCGATTCACAGCAAAAGGTCAAGCAAGAGGAGGAGTTGAATGATCCTTGGGATTGGCAAGGGACGTCGGAGTGGGCATCCGAGGACAATGCGCGCATCAAGCAGGAGGATTTTGGTGTAGATTCTCTCTTTCCTCCAGGCCCTTCTTCGCCAATTTCCTTCTCGGACGCATCTCCACCGGTAACAGAGAAACGGGAGCCTGACTCGAGAACTATTCGACCTCGTGCAAAGACTGTCCCTGCACCTTCCCCTTTCTTCCCAAGTTCGCTCCCTCCTCGACCGTCCGTCTCATCGGCGTCTGGCCGCGAGCCTGCCATGCCTTCCACTGCCCTTGTGACCCTCCTCCAATCCATGTCTGTAAACACCAACATGCCGTCTACTTCTTTCGCTCTTCCCCCTCCGACACCTTGCGTATCACCACTCCAAACACGCTGCCAACCTTCTTCGACACTTCCGGCTGTTGTAGTGTCCACCTGCCAGCCCTGCACCCCAATCATTAGTGCAACCCAGATAGAAGGTACGCCTCTCATTGTTCTTTTAGCCCAAACTCAAACCTTTCTTCTAATAGACATATCCGTATATCAAATGATGCTCGGCGCTTTCCAGCTTCTTCGCCGCATTGACACCGATTTTGTGAACCTCTCCCCGATTGCTGCCTATTCGGCTGCACCGCTCCATCCCAGTACCATTCCCAATGCGACTGTGGTGACGAAAGGCTCACCAGAAGTCTGCGGAACTTGGGTGCCGCTGGCTGCTGCACAGGCATATGTTCGGGAGCATATATCTGGGAAAGCCGCGCAGGGGCTCGGAGTGTTTCTCAGCGAGACACTTGTGGAGCGATTCCCACCTGCGTTGCAGGATTTCCACAGGACCGCGGTTGTGAGAGGCCTGAACCAGTTTGGGAGACACTTCAACTCGACGCTCCAGGCTGCGGATTGGGAGGTGCAGACGGAGGGTGGGGCGTCGCCTGCTCCGTACCACCAACATGCCGTGAGCGCGCTGGCGACGTCGTACATGATGGGTTTCGGTGAAAGGCATGCAACGGCGGACAAGGCGGTCGATGTGCCGCTGAGCGCGACTGAACAGGAGTTGTTCCATGAGTTATGTG
>Ga0307517_10000289_pt1 | contig 86965 bp, 101 predicted proteins | sample 23_EM_MG_FD_194515 | JGI IMG/M metagenome (GOLD analysis project Ga0307517, IMG submission 194515) | Populus trichocarpa ectomycorrhiza microbial communities from riparian zone in the Pacific Northwest, United States - 23_EM | ecosystem: Host-associated > Plants > Roots > Unclassified | place...
CCCCGGGGGCGCGGGGGGCCGCCCCCCCCACTACTCATGGACCATCACTCGCACCAACTGAGCAGTCAGTGGACATCCCGTTTTATCTCAATTCTAATCCTGCCTCCTGTGAGTTGACATCGGCCTCTCCCCGGGATTTTTTTCTATATGTACGATCCGGAATTTCCCTGGATGCCTTTTTTGATCACTAAGCATGGCTAAAGCGGGGCCCGACAACTACCATAATAAGAGTTGGGGTACTTGTGACATCCGGCTTGAAAGTTGAGCCCAATGCCCACTAGCTGTCGTACGCTCACCAATTTTTGCATACCGAAAACATCTAGCTGGCGCAGTGGCTAAGGTGTTAAGAACCAATTAACCCTTGTGTGATTAGCATGTGCCAGGTGCTCGATCCCGCTGGAACTGAGTTATGATAATATCAGTGGGTGTTAGACTTATTAACCCGCATGGTTTGAAAGTCCAACCATACCATACCAAACAGGCCCAAAGTAAAATATACTATACTACCGAGAGGTTTTGCACTAGTGTTTTCCGAATCCTCTTCTCTTCCTAAATCTAGAGACACCCTACCCCCCCCCCCCCCCCCGGATCACCAGATGGGAGTCGCCCCCCCCCTGTATCATTGTGAATTCCCTACATCCCAAGCCAGGGGGGTGGGGTGGGGGGACAATATTCAAGACTCATCGAAAGAAGAGAGGCCAAAGATGTAAAACGCTCTCATAACCTCTGCCCGGTAGTTCCCATATATGCATACAAAACACTAGGTTTTCACCCACCGCTCAAGCCATGGTCGCACTTGTATATATCGGAAGTGTCTGTTATCCCATGAGCCATCTGAAGAACTGGGCCCGTGGAAGTATTAGCGCAGGCCAGATGCCCAGTACCGGCATTGTGTATTGTAAAATCAAATCTCACTTTTCTAGAGATTACACTTCTATTACTCCTCAATCCTCACAGTATCCGGGATGAAGGTGCCCAGGTCCTCGAGTTTGGGCGTAAAATACTAGTTCTCGGCCTTTCCATGTCCGGATATGTTGCGAGCACAACCGCCTGACTCAGAGCGACCGGTGGCCTCCATCGGCGGTAGGGAGCATTCAAGAGGCAAAACGAAATCACCCCTCTACTAAAGCTTCTATCTAGTGATTGTAAAAGAGTCATCTTGCGATGCCCAAAGCACAAATTAGAAATATCGAGGGGGGGGATTGACTCGCGTCGCTAATTGAAAGCACACAAGTTACAGGAATATAGGACTCGAACGCTTGAGTCCGAGCTTTGTATGGGCGGTCAGAGCATAGATAATTTACCATACAAAAGTTTTACCCCTGGCTTTTCCTGTACCAAAAGATAGTTACATCGGGGATACTAGCCATGGAATTCGGGGGCGTTTGCCCTCTGACAAAAGGGGGCGAGTGTTTCGGAGGTAGAGCATAGATACACACCGGAACCCCCGTTCCTTGTTCTATCGATATCATGAGAGAGTACTATGATTGGATACCAATTCCCTTTTTTACCAAAGATAAAGTATAGTATCATACCAGGCGCCTGAACTGTATATTCTCTGAAGAAGCAGTTAAAAGATCAAGAAGAAAGAGTATTATCGGCCAGTTCCTATGGTCTAATGGCATAGGAGACTGGTCCACTAATTTGAAACAGGGACCATCGTCAGTTCGAATCCGGGGGCAGTGGATTAGTCGAGCATTAAAAAATGCTCGGCGAACCACTTTTTTGCTCAGTGGTAGGTCTAGGGCTGTTGATGCCCTAAGGTCAATTCCCGCTGAATGGATGAATGGAGTATGATAGAGCCTTCCTTATTGTACTATACTGATCGCATTCCTGATCTAATGCCATCGCAACAGGTAAACTCAACTCCATACCATACCATCAAACCCTTCCTTCCATGACAATAAACTGGAAGGTGGTGACTTCAGTTCAACCCTCTGCAAACTCCATCGAGCAACCAATAGCAAGAACCCATCACTGATGTCCAATCTTCGACAAGTCCTCAACCACACCCTGGAGTGTGCAACAGATTCCTCGTCACTACCAAAGATATCACCGCGGAATCTAACCGGTTTCTGAGGGTCTGAGCAGACTAGCGAGAACACTGATCCACGGGAGATATCACCTAGAAGCTTGTTCTTATTCCCACCACCGTCTAGCAAACGTCGCAATAGATCACTCTCTTTAGTCCTTGAAGACGCATTTTCATGTAATATTAATCCCATAGCAGACTCGACGATAGCCCGAAAAGATCGATTTGGCTCTCGTTCAAGTCTGGAAAGTGATAGCTAGTGAGGTAACCCCCTAGCTAGATATGAAATGACTGCGCGATGTTGAGACTTAATTGCATCCGGGTATCCTCTTGTCCCGTGGCAGTAGAAAGAAATGCCCGTAGGGAAGCGAGTATAGACAAGAAGGTTCCGATCGCGAAGGCTAGTCCAGTAGACAAATATCCTTTCCCTTGATCAAGCGGATACTGCAGAACCCCAGCAGCATCCTTGGCGCAATACACGTCGACAATGTAAGGCTTAAGCCCGTGAATAACCATCTCGAGCGCATAACCATCAATACTCCTAGGGTTTTCCAGACAGACGAGAAGGCGGATCTTCCGGGCGACAGCACAAGCACTCAAACTCCCCCAGAACAGGATCCATAGTGTCGAACAGTAGTCTAGTGACGAGCGTGAACATAGCTGGCATCCACAAGCGGGTATAATCATACTGCAATTGCCCACATAAATGATGCTTCCTTATTCCAGGTTACGCAGGAGGATGGCACCTCCGATAGATACCTGTCTAAAAACCCATCACTCGCTGCCACCGCAGCTTACATGAGAGATATTGTGGAAATCAGCCACTCGACTGGAAAGATACCGGATCCACTGAGGCCGCACTTTAAGGTCAAGGTTGTGCTCAATGCCGTGCAATAATAAGCGCAACCTTCTGTTCCAGCACCCGTTTGTACTCTTTATCCCAGAGCTGCTGTCTAATGCGAAGTTCCACATTCAGAAGCCGGGGTGCATCCGCCTTTGGAGGTGTCGCCATCGCTCTGGCGACTGGGAAAGCGAGTATCTTGTGGAATCTCTAGCAAATCGTCGTATGAGATATCTAATATTTTCGCCAACTCCTGCGACGCCTCGTCCTTCTCCTTCATTAAAAGCTGGGCAACAAGGTCCTCTTGAACGTCTGTGAATAACTCCCTCAAACTTTCATACCCAAACACCCTGAAGGGAAACCTGGTGAGTTCGTCGTTGTCGATCTAGGCATATAGTAGCTGAAGGCTAAAAATCTTAAAAGAAATCTCTGTGCCCACCCAGTTTCAAAGCCCTGGCGACAGATGATAACGCCTTTGCAGCATACTTCTCCCCATTGATGAGCTGCCCTGTCTCAAAGATATGATAGACAATCAACTTCTTCGTCGAGAAGCTAGTAAATGCCAATTGTGCCAGTGTATACACCTGCATTGCCAATCCCTCCGTCCAAGCCGATTGATCAGTCAGGTGACCAAGTATGTCCTCGAAAATCGTCTCGTGAACCGTGAGTCCGAATATCTTGAACAGTACCGGGACGCGGTTCCCTAGAGACATGAACGTCCCCGTCTGCGAGGAGTCCAATAAACTGTGTTCTGACAGATTCCATCTCAGACTTCTGTCCATACTCAGGATTGACTTCCAGAATTCGTTGGAGGAGATAGACCACTTCCGCGCGGATGGTGCTGGACATTAAAGCCCTATCGAGGGTGACCTTGGTCACACATTCACAGATAACCTCACAGTTAGCTACCAAATCGCCTTGAGTGCCTTCGATAGCCACTGAGGGACGAGCGCAATTAGCGTATCGATGCACAGTTGAACAGCAGTCTCGCATCGCTCGGTGCTATAATTTTGGAGTAATGCCATTGCCAGATACTCCGTAAGGTGCATCACCGTCTGCAAGTCTCTCACTCGCAGCAAGCAAAAAGTCTCTAATAAGTGGCCGGAACATGATGAACCATTCTTTAGGCATTCCCATCAAGTAATCGACAAAGTGTCCGCAGAGCTCATCCGAGCTATGATATTTGGTTGAGAGGGCAAACAGGGATAGCAAACCCGTAGTACAATACTGGAAAGTTTCTGCTGCACACGTGGCTTGAATGGATTCTCTCAAAATCCAGTCCCCTCACGATCCGATTGCTATCAGGCACGTCAAGCCATCGTCTAGGTCCATTATGTCGACACCGCCCTCCGTAAGGTCAATCGCACTCTTCACAACATTCATTTCTTCGAAAATCTGGGATATAGCAGCTAGAGCCTGCCCAAATTAGCCAGCAAAGACCACGGATGCATTATATGACAAGGTAACGATCACACCTTTCCGAGGGACCACTCCAGTAACACACCTGACCAGCCCCTCAACTTGATCAACCCTGCACATATCCCAACGCATCCTTATTCAGCTCCTCTAATTCCTTCTCCGGGGCCTCAGCCTTGATCCTATCCAGCATGCGGGGTTGGACCGCAGAGCAGAGTATACTCGCGGTGCAAATGAACTAGATAAGGTTCTGGACTATGTCCGGAGTGATGTACTGCAATTGAGTAGCGATCATAGTCTGCCACCTCCTGGGAAACCACCCGTTGAAGCTTCATCACCACAGTAACTGTTACTACCCACAGAATTCGGGGAATATTTGTCCTGAGAAAGAAAGTGAGGGTTCATTGTTCCATTGACATCACATTCAAGTACTATCGTTAGATATAGATGTCTCTTTTTACCAAAGATAAAGTATCAAGCACACGAACTATCTATTTTCTAAGAAGAAGAAGCAGTTAAAAGGTCAAGAAGAAATAGTATTATCGGCCAGTTCCTATGGTCTAATGGCTTAGGAGACTGGTCCACTAATTTGAAACAGGGACCATCGTCAGTTCGAATCCGGGGGACAGTGGATTAGTCGAGCATTAAAAAAATGCTCGGCGAACCACTTTTTTGCTGAGGGGTAGGGGTAGGTCTAGGGTTGTTAATTCCCGCTGAATGGGGAGGAGCTTTTTTATTGCCCTAATTGTATTTTTGATCTGGCGCTGTCGCAACAAGCCTGAGCAAAAAACTCAACTCGGTACTGTGGGGCTGGAAAGGGGCCAACCTGTCTACTAAATTGTTTCTTGTATTTTAATTTAATTGGTGAGCGGGCGGGTTACAGAGCTAGTTAGTAAGATATGGGAGCGGTGGGTTCGTGGTCGTAGCGGAGCATGGATCACTAAGAGCTAGCTGGAATCGTGTGTTTATACGTGGGTGGAGGAGGCAACGGAGGCAGAGACTTTTCATGTGCATAGACGACTCCGCTCTTTTCGTGTTTCATTTATAGTTATCGACTTCTTCATCTTACAGTTCTTTTTTTCATCATCGACGATTTCTTTAACACTACCCGCTGTGTGAGCGGCGATTGCCCACTTTCAGTATTGGTTTTTGTTTTCCTACCTGTCTCTCATTTCCCCCTTTCCTCCCGTTTGCCCACCTTCCTCCAGGATCTCCCCCCGGAAGAGACCACCCACCCGGGCGAAAATCATTGTTTCAGTACAAGACCATCAAACCCTTCCCTTCCACGAAAATGAACTAGAAGGCGGTCGCGCTTTAGTTAAACTCCCTGCAGACCCCATTGAGAAACTACTTGTTGCTGCTTCCTCACCATATCCAAATGGTACTAAAACGGGATCGAATACAGCCACAGCAGGAGTACTACGAGATGGGGAGTGTGAAGGGGAATGTATGAAATGATGTAGAATCTTTCATACTAGTGTTATTGTTTGTATCAGGGTGGATATGGCATCGGGAGCTGCATATTGAATGAGTGATTTCTTGTGATAATAGTTACCTGTTGTGTCAGATAGGGCTCGATACTTGTTGATATTGTGTAGACATTTTTTCCTTCTACCTTTACGTATTCAATAGCCTTTTCCAGGAAATCATAAAGGTTTTAGTTCATAAATCTGGGCATCTCTCTCTTTCTCTCTCTCTAAGTATTAGACACGGTAGGACTAGTGAGCGAGGTTCACTCTCAAACAGGATCCCGGAAGAAGCAGCCTATGTATAATAGGAATACGGCAGGCTTAGAAGGATTTTATATTCCGGACTAGCTGTAGCCATTTATGACCCGGCACCTTTTTTATTTGAGAAAGAAATCGGAAAAACATGGGTTCAGAGGGCGATCTGGGATCGGTAGTGAAAGGGATTATCTGGGAGCTAATGCTCATCTAAACAAACTGATTGGAGTATCTTAGTATCTGAGCAGAGTGCCCTCGTTTCCTTCTAACATCTCGCTGATCGTAGGTATTCCTCTCGAATGTGTTTCTCAGGGTTGGATCTAGCCATCTCGTAGGGAGACGGATGGATCCCACACTCTGAGGGAGAGAAGAGGGAGCCCTCAGCATCTCACTCTCCATTGCGCAGGGTTTGTTATTTCCTTGCGCCACTTGATTGACCATTTGATAGTAAGATTTGAGGGGAGGGATTGGGCTCCTGGGTTCATACTAATTACATCAAGGGAATGATTGCTTATCGTGTTGGGTGGTTGATCTTGAACATTTTAATTTTTGGGGGGACTTAAGATTAGTTGTATTACCGCAGGGAGTATTAAGTGCACTGCGCTATAGAGGAAACATGCTCTTAAGAGCGAAGGGATTACAAAACACTGACCACCAATCACCTCACCGATAGCTACCTAGGGAACCCTTTCCTGTACTAAAGAATAGCTATACGGGGATATTAGCCATGGAATTCGGGGAATATTTGTCCTGAGAAAGAAAGTGAGGGTCCGTTGTTCCATTGATATCACGAGAGAGTAATATCATTGGATACTGATGCTTGTTTATTTTTCCAATGATAAAGTATCAAGCACCCGAAATGTCTATTTCCCAAAGAAGAGGCAGTTAAAAGATCAAGAAGAAAGAGTATTATCGGCCAGTTCCTATGGTCTAATGGCTTAGGAGACTGGTCCACTAATTTGAAACAGGGACCATCGTCAGTTCGAATCCGGGGGACAGTGGATTAGTCGAGCATTAAAAAATGCTCGGCGAACCACTTTTTTGCTGGGGGGTAGGTCTAGGGTTGTTGATGCCCTGAGGTCAACTCCCGCTAAATGGGGTGGAGCCTTCCTTATTGCAGATTGTATTTCTGATCTGGTGCTGCTATCATACAACAAGCCTAAGCAACCCTAACTCGGTACCATACCATCAAAACCTTCCTTCCACGAAAATGAACTAGAAGGTCACGCTTTAGTTAATCCCTCTAATCCCTCTGCAAACTCTATCGAGAAACCAACTATTGCAGCTTCTTTACCATATCCGAATGGTTAGAACACAGCAACAGCAGGGCACTACGAGATGGGGAGTGATATTGGTACTGCGGTGAGCCCATACCTTGCGCATGGGTACCCGCCCCTCCATCCCTTTTCCATCTTCTTCTTCCCCCCTACCGAACAACCCTTCAGAAAGGCAGGTGCGCTTTCTCCCTGAGGCCTCTCTCAAACTACCTTATGGTATTCCGTGTATGGGTGGGGAGCGCGGTACGTAAGATCCAAAGTGGATACATAATATTATGAAGAAGTAAGCTCTTTCGCCCCCTGCTCCCTTCCCTCTAATGCCCTAGAGAGGGAAAAAGGCAAGAAGTAGAGCCAGGACATATCTTGAGAACTAACTATCCCTGGGACGATTCGATGTACTACGAAATGCTATAAGGGGTGACTTCGTGTTTCATAGGGAGGTGGATATCGAACGAGTGATTTTTTGTGATCCAGTTAACTTACCGGTTCCATCAGATAGGGGCTCGATACTTGCTGATATAGTATAGATATTCCTCCTTCCTCCACTTTTATGTAAAATATTCAAGTGCCCTTTCCTGTAAAAGTCTAAAGGGTTTGATTCATAAATATCAACGTCTCTCTCCCCCTCTCACTCTGTATTAGGGCGAAACCGGTGGGCGGCCCCCCCTCGGACAGGAATCTGGAAGAAGCGGCATAGTCAGGGATACTACAGGCTTGGAAGGATTTTATATTTGGAGTAGTGGGAGATATTTATGCCCGGCTGCATTTTGTTTTGGGGGGAAGTGGGGGATACATAGGGGGGTTATAAGGCGATCTGGATAGGTATGGGAGTGTAAGGAATGGTTTAAGAGTTGATGCTCGTCCGAACATACCGATTGAGGAATATTATCTAAGGAGGGTGACCATAGCTTCTAGAATTTGTAGCTAGTTTTCCCAAATCAGAGAAGGGGGGCACAATATCTTTCCTTCCCGTTTCCTCCTGATACCCCTCTGGTCGTAGACGTGGGAGGAAAGTGGAAGCCTCCGGTATTTCACTCTCCATTTCGCAGTATTTGCTGTGTCCTCGCACCACTTGGTCTACCTTTTGATAGTAATATTTGAGAGGAGGAATTGAGCTTCTGGGTTTATATTAATTACACTAAGGGAATGATTCCTTGTCCGGTTGGCTGGTTGATTCTAAATTTATGTTTTTTTGTTCAAGGGGAACTTAAACTCAACTGTATTACATCAGGGCGGATTAAGCACACTGCTATAGGAGCAAACATGCTCTTACTAAGAGCCGAGTGGTTATAAAACACTGACCACTGATCACTGATGACACCTAGAGAATCCTTTGCTGTACCAAAAAAATAGCTATAGGGGGATATTAGCCATGGAATTCGGGGAATATTTGTCCTGAGAAAGAAAGTGAGAGTTCGTTATTTCATTGATATCACGAGAGAGTAATATCATCGGATACTGATGCTTGTTTATTTTTCCAATGATAAAGTATCAAGCACCCGAAACGTCCATATTCCAAAGAAGAGGCAGTTAAAAGATCAAAAAGAAAGAGAATTATCGGCCAGTTCCTATGGTCTAATGGCTTAGGAGACTGGTCCACTAATTTGAAACAGGGACCATCGTCAGTTCGAATCCGGGGGACAGTGGATTAGTCGAGCATTAAAAAAATGCTCGGCGAACCACTTTTTTGCTGGGGGGTAGGTCTAGGGTTGGTAATGAATGCCCTAAGGTCAATTCCCGCTGAATGTTGCGGTGGGACTGCTGGCTAGTGTTCGGGTATGATACTATATGCCCGTAACTTGTACACCCTGCCTGTTGGGCATGCAAAGCCGATTCGAGCAGGGAAATGAATCATAGGAGAATACTTCCTGGTAAGGACTGACAAGAGATGTGTTATCGGGGGATATATGAACTATCCAGGCAAGTTTGCGCTTCCTAGTTCACCAAAACCGCTCCGATCGCCCGCCAAAGCCCAACTAAACCAATATCGACCTGACCACCCGCGGCTTCGAAAAATCTCTCCACGCCATTCGATTTACCAGCACCCCTAAATCTCAGAAATCATGCCGGGTACATACCACGCCACAAACCTCCTGGGGAGACAGCAAAGGGCCAGGACGCAAAGGGGGAAAGAAAAAAACCAAATTCCCCCCTAAATCATGGATGAGACCCCAAACCCCTTGCAACCCCGAGTGACATTCTATGCAAAACCCTTAACCCTCACATGATCACATGACTAAACGCGAAAAGAAAAAAAATCCCCCCCACCACCACCCCACTCAAAAACTCCCACGCCAAAACATCCAAGGGGGGGGAAAAGAACAATTCCCTTCTTTTTTTTTCCGCACCCTGCAATGTGAAATGATTGACCGCCTCGCATCATTTACAGCGCGTCTCTGCCTCACAGCAGAAATAATCACTCGTCGAAGCGCAAGCATCCAGCGACAGAAACAAGTCGTTCAATCGGTCTGGCCAAAGGCATTGTGCTACCCGATTGGCTCATTCCGGACGGGGACAAGTTTGAAGGATAGGTATATATATACAACTTTTCTTTTCTTTTTCGCCTCCGCTCCCCCTGCCACCAATTCGATAGACTCGACTGAGGCTAACGACGGACGGGATGGATATGCAGTGATGTCGATCTTCTCGTCTCAATTCCGGAGCAAGGTGACGAACGGAGTTGCGTGCTTGCGGCGGCTGCTTGTATGAAGGAAGCCATCATCAAACATCGTATCGCCGAGCCGCAGAATTGCTCGGTCATAGGGGGCGCTAGGGTTCCCATATTGACCTATATGGACGGGAACGAGACGCCGCCGCTTAAGTTTGATATATCGTTTCAGAGGGAAAATGCAGTCAAGAATACGGAGTACTTGGTTGAGAAGTTTGATGAGAGACCTTTTATGAGGGATCTTGTCATTATTATGAAGTATTGGTATGTCCTTCCCCCCTCCTGACTTCCACTGCAAGCGACTGAAGTGGGCGACTTACCTGTGGGGGTCTAGGCTACGGGAGAAGCACATGAATGAGGTTTATAAGGGCGGTTTGGGGTCTTATGCCGTGTCTTTGACGGTCATTGGATTTTTTAACGTATTATTACACGGCCTTTTGGGAGAATTCGGGTGGTTGCTTTCGGGAGCTGACCAAAGTGGCGATCACAGCTCAAACAGAGGACTTTGAGTCGAGCAGAGTATCAAGCCTTCATTACTGGTTCCAGGTACAACATGTTTGTGCAGTATCTCGAATTCTGGACAGGATGGAAATATAAGCAAGATTCCATGATACCGGATCCTGGGATAATATCGAGAAAGGTACCGCGACCCGCCATTGCACCACAGAGTCACTGCTATTGTCGCTAATCCTATTCGCAGACACGAGACAAAAAAAGGGGTTGGCCACTCATGCTCCGGATCATGGACCCCACCGACCCAGCGAACGACGTCGGTATGGCTTCCTACAGGATAGGCAAGGTCATCAGGGGAATGGCAAAGCTGAAGCGGAGGATACAAGACCTCGGTCCGGGTGTGGAGGAGAGGGAACTTGACCAATTGCTCAGCAGCACCCCAGCGCAAAAAGCAAGGTCCCTAAAAGAGAAGATTCACCAGGGTCGCAACAACCACGCTATGAACCTCAAGATGCAAAAGAGGATCAGGAAGTTGGAGAAGAAACAGAACCTGACCAAAGGGGCGCAGAAGAGCTTAGCAAGGTTGAAGGAGAAACACGAAGAGTTCATCACGAGGAGACCAGGTTTCGCCGCTGAACTGGCCAGGGCTGATCACCTTCTTAAAGGTACTGGTGGCCCTGAGCAGGATCTTCCAGGCCCCGAACACGGTCTGGGCCACGACACGCCCATGATAAACCCGAGGGAGGAAAACATGCAGCCGCCGACCCCAGGAGAATCCGCTACAACGAAATCACAAAATGACGAGAGGCCCGCCCTCATAGAGAATGAGGGGAAATCTTTCGAAGAACTGGAAAGGGAAGCAAAACATGCCGCCACTATAGCAAGGAAACGGGAGAAGAGGGAGAAGATGCTCCGAAAGCGGGCCGAGAGGAAGAAGGCCGAGAAGGAGAAGAAAGCGCAGAGAAGGATGGAAACCGAGAAGGAGAAGAAAGCGCAGAGAAGGATGGAAACCGAGATGAATCGGCTGAAGAAGGAAGAGGAATCGGCTAACACGCGGCCGAAAGCTAGTAAGAAGGTTATAGAACAGGAGGCCATGAATTGATGGGAATCGGAAATTATATAGGCATCATACCCTGGGTTGAGTTTGAGGGTGGACTATATAATCGGAGGGTGATAGCTAAAGGGTGTTATGTACAAAAAATTGTAAAATGACTTCTCGGGATTGGGGTTTTATGGGCGCTAGGCAGGCTGTTCATCTCCATTATAAATAGTTTCATGGTAATACTTTTACTGGATCAGAGCACATGAACGCATGCAAGCGCCCCACCCCAGGGCCTGCAAATTCCACAGAACCCAGTGCCCATGCTACGCTCGCACGATCACACATAATCCCACTATACCACACGCCCGCGAGAATCCCCATGATATGAAAGCCCGCAGATTCCCATTTTTGATTAATTACAATTCAACTCCCCCAATGCCGGCCCGCTCAAGCAATCGTAATAAAGCGTATAGCCTCCTACCCACTCATCCCCCAATTCCACGCACCCCTCATCCACCCATCAGTCCATCACTTTCTCCTAGCAGGAGCGCTCTTCTGGACCTCGATACCTTCCTCCAACCGTCTAACATAAGCCTCCACCCTCTGAATCGAAGTCCTCAAAGCCTATATATAATCCCATACTTAGCCCCCCTCCCTCCCCCAAATCCAAACCGGGAAAAAGGAACGGGAAGCAAACCTCAACATCCTCAGTCAAAAGCTCATTAGAAACTTTATACTCGTCAAGTAAGTAAAGGTACGCAGCCCCGCCAGAAACCGTCGATCCCAGGAGAAACCCAAACAATCTATATCCCCCCCACCACCCACCACACATACCGTATAAGTCAGTTCAAAACTATACCACCACGCAACGGAAAAGGGTATTTGGTTAAGAACGCACCCTCCTCTAAAAGCCCCAATAGGCCTCTTTTTGGGAATGGAGGCGGCGGGAGTAGCGGTGGCCGCGACTTGACGACAAACACTTGAGGTGGCGAATGTGCGGAGGTGCGGGGTGCGGAGCAGGAGTTTGCGGGACGTTTGGGATAACATGGTGGTGGTGGTGGTGGGGCCCCGTGGATGGATGAATGGATGGATGGATGAGCGGATGCACGGTACAATAACGAGTTGCAGTCGGTTGGTTTGGTTGGGTGGTGGTGGTGGTTGTGGCGGCGGCGGGGTGGGACACAAAATCGAGGGGTGATTGATCTGATTAGATTCCTTTTCTTCTCCTTTCCCTTCGTTTGGTGGGGTGGGGGGGAGGGGGATTGAGGGACGCTCGGGAAAATTTGGCTTGGTTGGTTGGTTGGTTGGTTGGTCGGGTGGTTGCTCGTCAGAACCTTAACCGGTTTGTCTTAGCTGGATGGAGGACCCCTGCACGTGCGCTGGTTATAATAAGTAAAAAAAAAGAAAAAACGGTGTGATATGGTGTGATGGGGGTTCTCTTTTTTTTTTTTTTTTTTCCCTCTTTCTATTTTCTAATTTTTATTTTTATTTTTTCTCACTCCCTATCGCCTCGCCCTGGCTACATACTGTACTCTTCCCCGAGTACAGAAAATGAATCGAGAACCCAATTGTGGTAAGAGGAAGCAAGCCGGGGGTGGGAGAAAAGTTACTATCCAGATCCAGAAGTAACCACGAAAACGTCGGATAATTATTATCTCGACCAACCTTACGGATATCATCGCATGTAACGAGTAACCCTATCATACCTTCCTACTCGTGGAATCCCTTTCCTTTGTTTTTTTTGCTCGGGGCGTGGGATCGACGGTGAGGGCTTTTTTTCCCTTGAGATCAAAATTTAATGGACGAATCAATTGTTGAACCTTTTTTGCTCTCTTCCGACCCTGCAGCAAAATTTCCTTGCTAGAGCAACTTAGGCCTACAATATCACGAGATAAGACGGGGGGGAATTCGTCGAAATTCCTACCCCCCCCCCCCCCCCCCCTCTCTCCACCTCTTCTATGATACAGGTGTGTTGTTCCGATAACCGGTAAGACCAAAAAGGCTGCCGGGCTCCGCACAGTCCCTGCACGGGCAAAGTGCGCACTCCTAGCTAGAGCACCAGAGTACTGTACTAGTGCTGTACGAGTACTGTACAGTGCCGGTACGATAGGGTCTCAGGTTGGACAATTCCCGCAGAGCCTCAGTTGTAGATCACTTTAATTGAACTGCAATCTACATACTGGTAATACGTAGACGCGTCTGTAAGGTGGCACCCGCTAGTACAGTACAGTATGTTAACCATGCTACACCATCTTTTTCATTATTATTCCCAATCCCAATCCTGCAAACGCCTATCCAATACAGACCGTTGAAAACACTCCAAAAGGAAAAAGGGGAGAGAGAAAAAGAAGGAAAGAAAAAGACCCAATAAGTTGTCCAATTCCCCCCACCCACACTTGCCAACATGTTTTGTCTTGTTGGCTAGTTGACGGGTTATATACCACGGCAGTAGGATCTATACATCTTTATCCTTCCCGGCATACAAATGCCCTACAATCGGCTGGCCTACTGGGAGGCTTGACAGAGAGCAGTGGCCCACCTGTGATTCAATAGTGGAGCTTGGCTTCGTTGGTACAGCGCCCCACATTAGCGGTTCATAGGATGCGTCCACGTCCTCCTTTGGTGGGTGACATGCTGCAGCGATCGCGGCGGAGCAACTACCGGCGAGCGGCATACCAAGGGGATATTTCTTCGAGCCGACTGTGAGCAGGACGATTAAGTGGATGAGTCCGCTTGCCATTAGCAACGTTATTCCTGCCACCTATAGTGCATGCTTGATTAGCTGCGTCTTATTGGATAAGAAATTGAGGGGCGATCGGGAGAGAGAGCGTACAGAATATCCTACTGTGGAGACGACTTTGAAGCTCTCGCCGAGTGGATTGAAGACTTCGAACTTTGCTAGGAAAATTCCCTGTGATGCGCAAAGATGAGTTATGGATTTCAGTGCCATTAGCGGTAGGGAGTATCGGTAGGGGAGTTGAAGCCAGTATGAAGATCGTTGTTGGCCTGTTGGCTGCGATACACGGAGCGGTTTACGTCTTATTGCAAACTCCATCCATTCCTTAGCCATAAACATACTGGTGAATATACCGTTGTAACTAATAGATATTAGCCGATGGGTGCTTGGAGGTTCTCGGGAAACATACGTTAGGTATAAGAACGATAGCACCACTTGCGGAGAATTGGCTAAGAATATGGGAATTATAAGTCCTCCATCCTTGGAGCTGAGAACTGACGAAGTAGTTTGTGCTCCAAATCCACGCTTCACTCTAATGATAGTTAGCCGGACGGATCAAATGATAGGCTAGGATACCCACAGCGACTTAATGTCAGTTTCCATGCCATTCCTTACATCTTTCGCGTATCCAGTCCCGATGAATATTGCCGATAGAGATATAATACCCATCCAGGTCCCCACAGTTATGACCCACCTCCGCCCGGATGGCGCGTGCCACCACCTCCACTGCTCCGGTGCGTATGGCTTTGGTGTCGGCCGAAGCTCCCACGATGACTCTGCCATCGTCTTATCAGCCAAACACCTTCTCAAGGTGGTAATGTCCGGTTCTTTGAGAAAAGACTCGATAGCATCCCCCATGAATACTAGTGGCACAGTCTTCATCCTGAAGGCGGCCATCGCCATACTGATCGCCTTGAGGAGATTCGCGATGATGACAACCGCAAGAATGCCGACGCTGAACTGCAGCTTGCACTTTTTCCGGGTCCCCTGACCTCTGCATCCAGTGATAGTGTGTCCTCGAACCACCCAATCACCATCCGGGATATCCCTTACCCCATCGTCAGCTCCCATCTCGCAGCTCTTTGGGAAAGCGTAGTCGGTTTTATTCCAGTTATTAATGTCTATCAACGAACTCTCATTCTGGCACATCCAGTTGTGCTTGTGCTCCAGAGAACTGTACATGATCATTGACATTAGAGAAGAATTGCCTGTAGGCTTTGTCGAAGAGACCAACACCAGATTCTGCATGTCGCCCAGGAGAGGCTGAGAGTACTTTGCCCTGCAATCTTTCGTATTCATTCTATGCCATGTTCCACGCCCCTCGCTCATAATTTGGGCCACTTCTCGCATCTGCTCGAAATTATAATCTGGCATCCAAACATCCTTCATCTTTGCCATTATTTTCACAGCCACGGAATCTGAATCATTCGTAGTGTTGTAAAAGCTCCCCTCGATCCGAACATTGCCAGTGTACATACGTTCGCCCCCGTACTCATAATTGCCGACATAGCGTTCCTTCGGGTCGTCCGGTTTCCAGAATGTATAATTGAAGCCTTCCACAAACGGCTCTACAATGACGGAACCCATTGTGCCAGCCTTAAGACCGCTTATCACCTGGCCAGTCTGGTTATATGAGGCCCCGTTGAAAAAGTCCGGCGTGACTATCCCTACGTAATAGTTGCTTAATGATAGTGTGGAAAAAATGGCAGAGTTGAAGCTGATCGGAGAAGACACATCAATATAGCCCATAGCACAAAAAAAAGACAAGCTCACAGCAGATGCATAGGAACGCTTGTAAATCCCAAAGTCCACCAAACCCACACTCTTATCCTCTCCATCCGGTGTAAATGGCCCACTGTCCTGCTGAAATTTTAGCACCCGTATTTGATACAGCTCAAAGAACCGCTCCATACTTCAGATTCCTAAAACTAGGTATCCCAATATCCAACCAGTCCCTTCCAAACCGTGTTAGCGCACCCCTCTAAATATAATAGACTCCAGATCGAGCGATATACTGACTTTGTCTCGTGGGCCGCATCGATCTCCTCCCTTGTTGGCGCACTCAAGACTTGCTGCGTGTAATGACTACCCGCCAGTAATATCGAAGAGACGAAGTTGATAGTCACATGCGCCCAGACACTAATCTTCTTCATATCGTCGCAATCACCCAGGTATAGTGTCCCTAATCCAGTACCCTCAGGGGGGTATGCAACGATAAAATAAATTGTGATCCCGAGCGTAAAAAGGAATATGGTAGCCGCGAAGCTAGCACATATCTTAACACCCGTCCTCCACGAAACCGATGTATCCAGAATCGCCGCCACAGGAGCCTTCAGCACCGAAAATCTATGGCTCGAAGTAGATAGCCTAGACCGGGCAGTCGATGGCCTCTGGCTCGGATAGAGGGAGCTCGATGGAGGTGATGATGCCTCCAAATCATCTGAATCGCTGCCACCATCTGTTCCCAATCTAAAGTGCCGTCATTAATTAGTGCTTATCGATTAGCTTTCGTACAGGCGCATTATACTCACCCCCTCGTTTGCATCTCGAAAAACCCCTTCGACTCACCATCATCCCTCCAATTCGAACCCCCACCTATATCATCCTTATCATCAATCAGAACTCTTTCGTATTGCTCAATACTGGCGTTCGACCTGCGCCGCTTGCTGTCTTGGCGACCCTGAAACATAGTCGAAAGTTACCCCCCGAGGGCTCCGGAGGATTCTAAGAGAAAGTGTGAGGAAGAAAAACCTTAGCATATATACAGTATTTCTCCTGGAAACCACGAACAGCTCCTGCTCATAGAGGGTGCCTGAAGCCTTGACAGTTCCTGTTAGTGACGCTGAGCGATTCCGTAGCTGAAAAGCCCGGGAATAGGAAAGCTGACGGCGCTTGTTGCCCAATAAAATGTCGAGACGCTATTGTCCTCCACCCCAGCGCATCCTTCCGATCGAAAATCCTCACAGCCACATCGCGAAGGTGACCAATGGAGACTCTACCCGCCAAGATAACATTCTGGACCTGGAGCGCCGTGCAAAATACACTAAATATACCAGTGTCTATTCCTACCTCAGTGCTTAACTTACGTGTAGTATTTAAAGTTAAGCCATGTGATAGGCATAGTGTCAGCGCGAGTGGAGATTTCAGAGCGCAGTACAGGTTTAAGTGCCTTGCAGGGCCAAGAAACATCCGAACCCAGCGATCTGGCCGAACTCCGACCACGATCCAGCTAACAGCTGCCCAACGAAGACGCACGGGAACACCGGTATTAGGGGGGGGGGGGGGGGGCACGCTCGGGCGGGGAGCTCCACCGGACACATCCCGAAGATTTTAAGCGACTGGTAAACACCCCTGACAACCGCTCATGCTAAAGATTTGTAAACGAGTGATTTATGGTGATGCGCCGCCATTGTTGACAAGCTTCAGTATGCTACAAGACCCCGTCTCTTTCACACATTCTTTTTGGTACCGCCTATCGCAAGAGCTTGCCCGCTGTTCACTCAGTTTCAGGATACGATGTAACATCCGGAGAGAGAGATTCCCGGTTACCGTTCCCAGCATAACTCGAATAGCGGGGGGGAGCATAAGCTTGCTTGTGCGAAATAAACCGGCGAAATGCAACCTCAGCGCATGAAAGAATCGAGGGATGTTCAATAGATTTGCTAGTGGGCTCACATAAACATGCATTAAGTTTACCGGTATGCGTAGAACACGAGAAACTTCTCAAAGGCTACTCTGGGTGTGTGAAGGTAACCCATTGGAAGAAACACACGAAATCACAAAGACAGAGGCATAAGCAGAAATGAACCACCAGGGCGCATCAACGTACTAGCGTAATCCTCAGAGAGAAATCGAATTTGGCCATATAAAATGAGCCCCGGTGAACCTATAGCATTCGAACCGACAAGAAATATCATGATTTCTGCCATGTTCCCAGTAGATCCCCAGCCCCTAGTCCATCAACGTTAATACGAATCATCCCCTTCTGCTTAGCTAGTGCTCTCCCTTTCTAGCGTGTATAGTAGCACTCTCGTATGGTGCCAAGTTTCCCTCTATGTGGAAGCTGTCGCATAAAGGGTGCTCAAACCCAGCCGGGGACAATGGATAACGACCCGGACGGGTGCTAGCACATCAACCTTGAGCAATCAAAGGATACACTTTCGTCACCGAGATACGGCGTAGTCTGCGCCCACCAAATTCTTTCAACCTCCAAGAGGACGATAGTCTCAAGTAAACCCAAGCCCACGATATCCACAGCGCGAGGCGGTCAAAGCCCTGTGGGAAAGCCTCAAGCTTGCGTTGGCGACTGTACCTCAGCAGGCGGCCATTTCTGAGCCTCGATGGGTTCGGTTTTTTTCCTTCCTTCCATGCCCTCGTCGCAGACGTATCTCGGAGGGATATAATCGGGTTGAGCTTTGTGGTTGATAAGAGGATGAAATCAGATTCTCTTTCCCTTTTCGCCTCTAGGTGCATCGATGATTAGGGCACGGATTTTCGCCGTGATCCCCCCTTGGCCGGAAGAAAGGCTAGACCAACCTATCCGACCACGTCGCCCCGAATTAATGGCGAAACCGCATCCGATAAAAAAAATGCGCCTTGCAACGCAGCCCTAGAATGACAGACCAACTCTTTATCAAAAACCATTGAGTGTCATAGATCTGGAAGGCTTTTTCCCAAGGTGACAAAGGTTGGAGATCTCACCCCAAGTCAGAGGATTCAAGGAAGCTAGAAGAAGCACCAATAACTAAATGCTATGACTCAAGAAGCTCCTTTCGATTTACTCCAATCATCGGAATTAAGAATTAAGAAGGATTTAGTAAGCGACTTCGCCCAGGAGGTTCCTTGCGAGAATTTCGGGTTACGGCCCAACGGGAGATACTCGCAGGGCTGCAGATTGCATGGTATGCGTGAATTAGCGGCGTCGGAGGAAGTCATGGCTCGGCGGTCCGACTTACATGTGTGATTATGACACTTTCAACTAAGCTCTAGAGAACTCAAGGTAAAATACTCGCGGTCACAGCTGAGTGTACTCGCGCGACCGAGTCGAAGCCGGACACCCCAGGTGGTCACTCCCATGCACAGTGTGTGTGGCTTCAACTGGGCCATGCGAGCATTGTCAGCGCTGAACTGCGACAGTAGAGTAACCCATAGAATTCCATTTTTTTTTTCCACAAAGAAAGAGAAAATGAGAGAGGGAAAGGGGAGAAAGAAAAGAAAAAAAACTACTGTACTGTATATGAGCAAGTTCCGGGAGGTAAGCGGATAGCACAGCACTCGAGTGCTGTGTGCCCTGCAGTTCAAAAGTGGTGATGATGATCAGGAAATTCACATCGTGTGTATCCGAGCATGTGTTGTGTCGACATTGTTGCGCCTGACTCGCTCGATTAATCTACCGAGTTCAGGCTGAGATTAGAATGGAAAAAGCCAAACATCATCTGCCACCTGCTAATCTCTCGATACATATACCCCACCGCCGGAAGATCTCGACTCTACCCGAGCACCTTAGTTTCTGACCACTGCGCCCGCACTCGGGCACAGTGGTGGTTTCCTTTGCTAATCCCAAGCAATTGTCCACTTCGCCAATGGACTTGATGAACAGGTTACTCCTCTCCTCCCAGACCAAATGTCGCCGGCATGCCTGCTAGGATGCCGGTCAGCCAACCCAACACTTCTATCCCGTCCCTACCGGAACAAGGCAAGTTTGTCGGTGCTAGAATAAACGAAAAGTTTTAAGCCCCGCTAGTTATAATTATCAAAAATAGTACAGCAAGGGTTCCGAACAGGACCGCGAGTCCAAAGAAATTACTCCAAAGGGTTAAGTATGAATTAGAGCCGTGAGGGGACACACAGGAGCTCTAGTGGAGTGACGAACTTCATATTTATTTGGTATCATAAATAGCCACGCCCGGACGTGGGGGGAGGAGGTATGTGGGCATGCATATTGTGGCTGGCGAACCACATTCAATTTTAGTTTTGGAACTTAGATTAGAGTTTGAGTTGAGAGAGAGAGAGAGAGGACCCGGGGATCAGTTTTGATCAAAGTGCCCCAAATGTTGTATGACCAAAAAAAAAGTCAAAACCAGATCCATTGTTATCCATTGTTCAACTCACCCATCTGCCCATTTCCACTCTCAATCCCTCGGAAGTGTGGAGCGCTAGCTCAAAGGTGGTAGGGTGGTGATGATGGTGATGTAGAGTTACGCACGGTACCGGTACTGTTGTGCTCTGATCTGCGGGAGCTGCGGGACTACAGTACGACGGGCAAGGAACAGACATTCCCTCCCACGTTATTTACTCGGTTGAGACTCCACCATCATTGCGAGATGCAAGCGAGAGAGATCTCCTGTTCGAGCTTGCTAAAGAAAGGAAAACCCTCCCCAGGGAACCCGGTTGACCGCAAGGGAATGAATTGCACCATTCACCATCCGTGCTTTGCTGCTCGGTGATAACAATAGCGTGTATCAATTGTTGAAGGCCAAACGTCACCTGGCAGATGCGAGTTGTGAGCTATTAGCTCCGTGCGAAAGCTCACATCCAACAGAATAAACAATCATATTCCTGCAAAAAAAAACCCCCCCCCCAAGAAGGAGAGTTATAATACCAACGGCCAGGTATCATGACGTCCCTGCTGCAAGAACAGAAACATCGTGAGATGCCCTTGGCAGGATGTGCAAGGACAGCTCAACCCCTCCATCAATTGCCCCTTTTTCTTTTCCCCGCCTTCGCCAACAAAACCTTTTAATGAATTGTGAATTCCCTTCTGAACTTTTTTCTTTTTCTTTTCTTCTCTTCGCCTTTGGCATTTTCCTAACCTTTCAATAATAGAAAGATTCGTGCTGGCTTCTCCTGTATACCCCTACGTGGCAGCCGTCCTCTGATCCAGCTTTGAGGGTTCGGGGGAGGAAAGGGGCAGCGGTTGCAGTTTGGGGCGCCTTTTACTTCTTTCCAGGCTGCGTGTAAACGCTGGTTGTTGCACAGGTTAGCATAAAAAATCGGGACGCCTTATTTCAACAAAGAAGGCCATCTGAAACCCGAATTACGAAAATTTCTGTTTCTCCTACATTGCCGTTATTGCGAAAAGGCTGCGATAACTCTCTTGTAGGCGCATGATATCCCAATTATTTGAGAAAACACCTTTTGCTATTCACCTCTTCTACCTTAGAACAACGCACCGTTGCGGTAGGAGGAGCGGCGCAAAAAGCAGCCAGCCCCGTTAAGGGTCGTTCTGTTCATGTCAGCCTCGAATCAGGACGGACAAGCTATCCCAAGACAGCGAGGGTTCACGTGCGCATAATAGATTATTGGGCTAAAGCTGATTTCTCTCCACCTCTCACTTAGTCTACTCGTGCGGTACAAGGAGAACATGAGATGCACCTGACAATTGGTCTCTTCCCTCTCTTTTTCACAGTTCTGACGGCAAGTACGGTAGCTCCCTTGGTCGTGAACTATTGACCGGGTCAAGAAAAAATATACTTTTTGGCTCTTCCATTTTTCCCACTCACCTGGCTCTTGCTCTTGCTCTTTTTTCTCTCTAATGATAGCGGGCCAAAGGATGCCTTTAAGGCTTGCACGAAAAGGAAACTCCCAAGCTTCAGTTCAGCCTAGAAATATAAATGAACCTGCAGTTGCAGCTTTATTACCCATATTTCACCTCCCTAAAAGCTTCGTTCCTACATTATCTAGACTTGGACGGCTCCCCGGTACCGGTAACCATGATACGGTACCTCTAATGCCACCCATCTGTAATTGATAGTACGCTCCTAGATTGAGAGCCGGTGGGAAATTAAACTGCAAGAATCAACTGCGACGGAGGAGGAATAATTCATCTGTGAACTGCGCTACTCTTGCAATTTTTACTATTTATCATGGCGCGCTGGTTCTATGGGGGGGAGCTATTGAACTGTGTGTGTGGCACGAGATCAGTCAAGCCTGCCCGGCAATCCGCCGCCCCCAGCAAGTTCATTCTTTTTGACAGTCTCAGTCTCCGTCGCTCCAAGGTTCCTCCTCTATTCAAGCTTCCATCTCTCTCCCCCAAACGAGCTATTCGGGAATTAGCCTTCTACTCCTTTCTTGACCTCTCGCTCTCCTCTGGCCTTCAACTCGAAAATCGAATTTATATCGCAGAATTATCTTACACTCGGTGATCCAGGACTGTGAGCAGTTGCGACTTTTTTCCTTCTCGAAGCGATAAGCACCCTGCATCCCTGCGGTGCCTTGGGGTAGTGCAGATCAAGACAGACTGTATCCCATAATCCCATAACCTCCCCCCGCGGCCATAGAGGACCCTGAGTAAACCCTCTTCGAGCGAACAGAGTCCATTTAACGAGGCCTTTCGGGGTTGACCTATTTTTCCGTTCGTTTTTTAAAACTCTTCAAAGGAGGAGAAACAGGAAGCTACAAAAAAGGCCCTATTAAACCCAATTCACGCTCGCTAAAGGCACTTTTCCATTGTGCTTGGTGCGTTGCCATTGTCTCTTGGTCGACACCAATTGAAGCTTCGGCCGTTGCGGGCAGCCACCCCCCGTCCCGTCAGCAACAGCAGCAACAGGAGCAACAGCAAGTCTAGGTACAATTTGGCCCACCCCACCACAACCCCAACCACAACCTCGCACTCACCACTTTTCTCACCCTCTCCCACTTCTTCTCCTAGCAATACCCGCCCCCTCCCCCTCTTCCTTAACTCGCTACCTTTGGCACTAATTTTTCCCTACTTCTACTCCTACTACCCTCACACCTTTAACTCTCCTCCCCATATTCTTTCGCCGTCGAAATTACTGAAATCCTGCGGCATTCTTCCTCTTTTGTCCTTCCTCGCACGGAGCCAGCTGTGCCTCACTCTCCAACTTGGTTAAAGTTGGACGGGCTATACAGTTTCATCGAGGCCTCAACAACAATCCCACAAAAAAACCAGTCATGCCCAAAGAGCAGTCTCGCAAGAGGTGGAGGGCGGAGCTGTCTAACAGCAACAAGGCCCGTCATGCCCGCAAAGCAAGCTTCAGATTAAACCCGACATTCGTTAGCAAGGGTTCTAACCAACCCTCTTTACTCGGACGCCGTAAAGCTACAAACGGAGCCGCTATTGAAGCTTCCACCACAGTAACTTTGTTTCCCACCTCGGCGAACACTATAGATTTATTGACTCCGGCCCTTGTCGACCTCACCACTCCTCCAAAGACAACTTCTGTTCCTCATAGTACTGCGGATTCGGCCTACTACAGCGCTCCTAACACCCTATCGAAGAGCGTCTCTCCTCCACGTCACATGCCCCCCGGCACCATCAATCCAGTGGTACTCCAGAGCACACAGGAATCTCCGGCACCCGATTACTCCATGGCCGACTATAACTCCAAGATGCACGATAGCACAGACAGCCAGTTCTACAAGAAGTTTATCAAGAAGAAGTTCGCTCACCCTATGTCAGCAAAAAACGATCTCAAGCCTATTATGCGTCAAGTCCTTCAGAAGCCGGAGGACCGCCCCATAGTCGTCAAGGCTTATCTCAAGGTTAACTTCCGCGCCGGCACTATTCGCGGTGAGACGAGGGTGGCTAGGAAGCCTAGTAGGAAGTCAGGCGAGCGAAGATGTGATGGTCCCAATGAGGATATGACCTGGTACTTTGGGGAGAAGATTGGATACAACTAGAGGAGGAGGAAAAATCCTAGGAACCTTCGATAATTTAAATTGTTGGTACATTTCGGCCCCGCATATTCGCCTCGACTCTCGACACAACTTTCACAACCTCCATTACTACCCTCAAACCAAAAACAAGAAGAAAAGAAGAAAAAAATCGAATCCCTCAAACCCCTCTCTCACGGTGAAAACCAATCTCCTTTGTTTTTTCTCAGTATCAATTCTTTACCATCTCGGGCGGGCTTTTATCGGAGTTCATCTGGCGGGTTTGCGTATTTTTCATATCTCCTAACAGGATGATGGGTGCAAAGTAAGGGTAATGACGGACGAGGGCAGGGCGGTATCGGGATTTGGGGGGAATTTTTTCTTCGGCGCAATTGCAAAAAAGTATTCTTTCTTTCTATCTATATTCATGTCGTTTCTCTATTTCTAGGTCTTAGTGCGGCAGTTCCCTTTTTTTATTACACTCTTTCTTTACTTCTACAAAGCCTTCAGGCACACCATCTTCTCTTCTTGTCCAAAGGTCTTATCTTTTTTTTTCTTTTCCCTTTCCTTTTTCCTTGCTCACTCGATCATTCTCCTTTGTTGGGTCTGTTTCTGGAGTTCACTTTCCACGGCGCTGTATGGCTTTTTAGATCTTAGAAAGGGCAACGGGTATGGTTTCACTTGAGAATTCTTCTACGGTCTTGTGTTTATCTTTTATATTTATTTTTTTAGCCCTTTTAGCTTCCACCGGAGTTCTACGCCCTTCCAGTTACTCTTTTCTCTGTAAACACCACATCCTCTTTTTTAACGAACTTGTATTTGGTAAGGATATTATTACCTCTCTCTCTTTTTTTCCTTTCTCCTTCCTTTCCTTCTTTCTTTGTCGGACTACATACCCGTACCGTAGTTCAGAACTGGGAAGGGGCATCACGCGCCGCCTACGGTTGCGGCTCGGGTGTTGATTTCTCACTCCCTTCCCCCCCCCACACACCACCCTACCATCCCCCGTTATTTCCTTTTTTTTTCTTCTGATTTCGTTTTCCTTCATTCCGTGTATATACACAATTACCACCATAGTTTACATACAAGACTTTGTTCGATCTAGAAGATATCGTGTTACATTATGATTTTTCTTCTTTTTTCTTCTTCTTTTCCTTTTCACAGGGGTGGAGGGTGAGAGGGGTAGGGAAGGGAAGGGAGCGAAGGTACAGTTTATCGATTTGTGGCCTTCGCCGTCTACCAATTAGTGATATGCGCTCTCCATTTTGGATTAAACTTAGGGAGATGGTGGTGGTGGTGGTGGTGGTGGTGGTATGATAGTGGAAGTGGGTGTCTTGTATGGATGGATATCATACCGATATGATAGCACGAACTGGGGCTCCTGATATGACGTCTTTTTTTTTCATTCTATCCTTTCCTCCCCTTATTGCTTGGCGTGCGCGGAGTTGGCCTGCTGCCGATGTAGAGTCCTGATTTTTCCTACAACCATTTATAATAACCGTAAGCTTAGCAATTTTTTAACTCTCGGACATAACCTTTTTTTTTCTCTTTCCTTCCCACTTGGAACTGTTCATTTATCGTGCATATTATACCAGTTGGAGAGAGGAAGGAAGAAAGAAAGAAAGAAAGAAAGAAAAAATAATTAAAAACAGTTACTAAAGATGGTTAAGAAGGCTTTCATTCTCGTTGCGGATGGGTCGGAAGAGATTGAGTTCGTCACTGTTTATGATGGTATGACGGGGCCCCCGGGGGGTTTTTCTTCTTCTTTGTGTTGTGTTTTCTTGTTTTCTTGTTCTGTTGTTCCGATACGGTACGGTAGCGGGTGAAGTGGGGAGGATGAGGAGGAGTGGGGTTGAGCTGACGGTTGTTCCGAGTTTTTGCAGTTTTAGTTCGCGCCGGATTCTCAGTTTGCTCTATTGGGGTGGACATTTCTGATTCGTTTGCTAGGTATCGTTATCATACATATAATATTTCTGTTTCTGTCTCTTTTTTTCTATTGAGGTTGACGGCTGACCTAGTATTATTGTTCATTACTGTAGACTTTCTCGCGGAGTGAAGATCATCCCGGACGTTCAGAGTTTGGATCCCGAGGCTCAACTTGTACTATATCTTTCTCTTCCGAACCACCCCAAAATCTGAAAACCATAATATGGTGAGGGGGGGCTAAAGGATGTGCACACAGCCGGATTTGATAGTATTACCTGGCGGTGGCCCCGGCACAAAGGCGTTCGAAGAGAGCGGTGCTGTTGCCAAACTTATCAATAGGGCTCGGAAGGAGGGGGTATACATTGGTGCTATCTGTGCTGCTACGAGGTATATAACATCTCCCGCATCGGACCTGCTATGTACCACTCCGGACAGACCGGTTAACGGTGGCCAGAGCGCTCGTAAGATTCGGTGCCGAAGGAGGCTGGAAGGCAAGAGTTACCAGTCACCCGAGTGTTCAGGAGGCAGTGGTTAATGGAGGGTGGGAGTACACTGAGGATAGGGTGGTCCTTGACGGGACGGTTATTACTTCTAGAGGGTCTGTTATATATCTGCCAAGACTGCCACTAAGAGGTAAGGCTAGCTAAGCTAGTGGATATAGGCCTGGGACGTCATTGCTCTTCGCTTTGGCCCTCGTTGAGACGCTCTGTGGGAGGGAGAAGCGTGAGGTAAGTTCAGCACGGGCTCATAGGCACGGTTCAAGAGCTTTTATGCTAATATTAGTATTGGATTTATCATAACTATAGGAAGTGGAGGGGCCCATGATCACGGCCAGTGAGTTGTAGTTGGTCGATGTTGCCGTTTTAGTATGATGGGGGTCTTTCAATATGCCGCAAAATAGCGGAAGAAGCTAATTACCTCATAAGTTGGGAATTCAGCTATCAAACAAGCTCATACTATAGAAATGAAATGAAAAAAAAGTACTATGATCACTCCTCATGTTACCCGTATGTCATCAAGTGTAAAAACGAACCCCACAATTGCCAAACCTCCAAATTTCCTCATTCGGCAAGACATCACAAAAACTCACTCACAGACCCCACAACCGCAACGGAACTACCCGGCCGATCAATGCGGCTCCAACCGACACAACCTAATTTCAACCTCACTTCAATAACATTTCCGGATCTCCCCCGGGGAATAATAACAAATCCCCCTCCCCCCATCCACCACCCATCCCCCTCCCGCCATCTGCAACTCCTTTCCCTCTAGTACCGGTAGGTAACCTGCGCTGAAGAAAAAAAAGAAGAAGAAAAATGCAAGCCTGGCACAAAAAAGAAAAAGCCAAACAAGTCAAAAAGGGCAAAGCGGAGAAGCAAAAGCTTCGAACGGAGAAGCTCGCGAGACGGAACCCCGACCGGATACAGAAGCAAATCGATGAATTGAAGGCGGTAGGAGAGGGCGGGCAGATGGGCCCCGGCGATAGGAAGCTGCTAGCGGATCTAGAGAGGGATCTAGCGGCGGTGAAGAAGGCGAAGGAAGCGCTCGGTGAGAAGGTGCCGGAGCGACGCGCCGGAGGGGCGGGAGTCAAGAGGGATGCTGGGGAGATGGAGGAGAAGAAGAGGGACGAGGTATGCCCACTCATCTATCTGTCTATCTATCTATCCCCTTGGCGAAAAATTCGCTGATAAAGTCCTCTATAGAGAGGACCCCCGAGGCATCACTACAACCACCAACAGCGGCGAGAAGAAGACCCCGATGAAAGCGATTCTGGGGAGTCGACGTCCTCCTCTGTTCGTGGTATTCCTATGCCCCCTGGTACCCCACCTCCCCTGCCGAAGGAAGCCTGGCCCCGAGGTCCTAGGGCTGCGCACGAGCTCCCGGAGAAACCAGTTCTTGCTCCTGCGCAGACTACGTATGCTGCTGCGCCGATACTTCGAGACCTGAGGAAGGAAGCTGCTGTGTTTGTGCCTGCGGCGGTGAAGAGGAAGATGCTTGTTGAGAGGGCTACGCGGGATGATGATGAGGAAGAGGAGGAGGAGGAGAAGGGAGGGGATGGAGACAGAGAGGAGGAAGAGGAAGGGTTTGTGAGAAGGAAGATCAATGCCGCGCCTGATGTGGATGTGGAATTTTCCAAGTTTCAAGCGGAGATGGAGGAGGCTCCTGATGAGGGCGTGTGATCAGGATTTGCCTCATCGCGAACGGGGAGAGGGGGGGGGGGTATTTGAGTGTATTTTTAGACCCGACCATAAGAATGGTAATTAATTGATCGCGTTTTATCCGAAATATACAGGTGCGAGGAGTCCGAATGCTCTTTTCTTTTAGGATAGCATCTACAGAAAGCCAATGCCGATATGTGGACTAACTATCACAACTCCCAAGGCAAGCTACCAAAACAAAGATCGCACACACACACACACACACACACACACACACAGGTCATTGCCAAGCAAATCTCATAAACTCACAAGCGGCGCACCCCTCTCACCCTCAAGACACTATCCGGAATGCCATGCGTAATATCCAGTCATTTAATCCCTGGCTTGACCACGACAGCTACGATACTCTAGATGCACTGTGCGCTCAGAGCTCACTTCACCCCACCTCAATTGGCCCCAATTGGCCCTCCCAGACATCCACCACATTCCCTCCTCCTTGATTGTCGCCCCCAGGGCTAGATCGTAACTGCCCTCCTGCAGACCAGGATCTCACTCACCCTTTATTATATCATACTCCCGGGGAGAGTAATATAATACTACGGACGCCCCCGGAAAAACGCTAGTAAGCACGATGTATCAAATTGAACAAGTCTTTTTTTTCTCTCTTTTTTTTGATTTCAAATATTATCAAAAATCCGAGGTTATAGAACAGTCCGCAGTATCGTGATTACTTCCGCTTTTTTTCCCCCCTTTTTTCTCAAATTTCCAAAGGCTTCTTATTCTTGGGAAGCATTTCGTCGCTGTCGAAGTTTCTCTCTCTTTTTTTTTTCTTTCCTTTTTTTGGTGGTGGTGGTGGTTTCCGGTCCCTCTTCGGCCGGCGTCTGGGATTGACTTCGTCATACAGGGGGAGGGGGATGAATGAATGAGGGAATGAGGTTCGGAAGGGGTGGGTGGAGGGAGTAAAGCCTGGGGTTTGGGAGAGAGAAAAAGTGGGTTTTCGAAGGCGAGTTATGGTAGCGGTGGTTTTGGAGGGTAGGTGGGTATAGTGGGGGGGGGTGGATTCTTGGGGCTTCGTTCTTATTCCGCTATGATATTGAATGATGATATTGAAGAAAGGATAATTATTGTACGAAGCGGGGGGGCTACGGCTATTGCAATAGTTCAAGTGCGCAATATATCCCCAGCTAGAGATTAAAATCAAAAGTTCAGGCTGGAAAAGGTGAAAATTGTGGAAAATTCGATTGTTTTTTAAAAGCCTTTTTTGATAGTAAAAAAAAAAGTGGTATGATATGATATAAGATAACACCGGTAGGTAACAGTGGGTTGTAGGGGGTCGATTTAGATAACCCGAATACCATAAGCACTCGAACGATTGGACGACGTATATAACTTACTAGAACGCTAGGGTTGCCTCTCCTAGTAAATCCCAGTGCTCTTTCCTTTCCCATTTGTCCCGGAGAGCAGGTTTTTTGGTGTACTTGTCGACCCCTTTCCACAGGAGTGAATTTCGGACTATCATACCCAGTATGATACATAGTCTGGTATTGCCCCCTCTTCCGAATGGTGCTCAACATATAGTTTCCAACTCCTGTCCGCGAACCCCCTCGCCTATTTCGGGACTTCACGACCTTTTAGTGGGGTATCCTATTCTTCGATCTTCGAAAACAGGGCCGGTAAAGGTACGGTCCCTAGGCAAAAGTGTTCGTGAAAATATGAGACATCCGGCTAAGCGATTTCACGAACACTTTTGCCTAGGGACTTTACGATATAGCATCTATCAATATATGGTGACTCGGACAGTAGGATTCAGAATCATGAGGTTGCTGGTTGGGTTTTCCCTTTCAAGTAGCGATGCTATCAACCTATTCTGCTCTAGCGTGAGGTACCGGTATTGTACTAGATAGGGATGAAGGGAAAGGACGTGCTTAGTAAGGTAGCGCGATTCCACCTCACAATCTCTGGAGTCATGGCCTTGTATTATACCTCTTCATGCAATCTGCAATTTGGCATCGTGGTGAAATATCTATCCTCGGTGGGATGTACGCACAGCCTGTATCCGCCCCCTCTCTCTCACTAAGCTAGGGCTAGTGTGCCCCAAGAGATGACGGAAACAGTCCTAGACAAAGTGAGAGCAAAGCAGAAGTCCTATGTAGTGTTTGGGAGTTCTGCAAACTCAGGACTACCCAGCAAGACTTTGGGGGGGGGGGGGGGTGAGTAAAGTATGGGGTTGGTCTCGTGACAGAGTATACCATACCCTCCAGATATCAGCACACGATACCAGGCTTCTTAGACCTCTCATCTATTATTTCCCTTACCCTGTATGATTATACTCTCAAGCAAATCGCAAAATCACCAAACGTTGCCCCGCAGATCAAGCCTTACCAGAACCGGAAGCCCTCCATTTACACACCAGGGAGGCAAAGGCTCCTGTGACCTCTCCAAGTTCTCAATAGCGTGCCGGTACATAGCTACCTGGCATTGAAGCTGATAATGTTATGTATGGTTAATAATATCTGCCCGGACACCCCCCGGCCGAAATCACCCACTTGAGGGAACTTTACTGACAAGCCCTCATGTCTAGGTTTTGTTTTCGTGCATTGTTGTCGTTGAAAATGTCCTTTTGCTTTGCTTGCGCTTGTCTGGCCAGGCCAGCTCGTAAGAAAGGAACCTTGTTTGCTTGCTGATGATGGGCTTGTATTCTATGCGGCACAATTGGTCGGTAAAAAATCCGGGCGGCACCCATCCCCCGCGCAGGGTCACTACTGTGATGGCCTGATGGCTGTGGTCTATGGGACAAGGCACCCAGAGCGTATATGTCTATCAGTAAGCTAACGTCTCCACTCCGTCGTCAAGAAATCTGCGAGAACAACCCACTTTGGGAGTGAAAATGGCGGTTATTTAACCCTCTGTGCTAGCCAGCAATATATCGTAAGGAAGCAGAAAAGCAAAAGAAGAGGGGGGGGGACAGTACCTAAAGCATTGGGGTATTGTATCAGGAGTCGAATACACCCCCTCCCTAACGAAGCAAAAAGGCAGAGACGACGAAATGGAAAGAGAAAGAAAAAAATATAGAACGACAAGCACACATACTGAATCCATCAACAGAGAAGGAGAAAATCCCAACGACTTTATCCATAATTAACTTAATCCGGGTATTATACCAAACCAGTGAAACAAAAAGAGAAGGGAAAAGTGCCCAGGTGGATTTCCACAGTACACGAATGGCCGGGAAAGAAGAAGAAAACCACCCCCCTCCTTCTAACCCACCGGTCTCCCCAACCGACGGGCAAAGTGCCTCCCAATCTGAGTACGAACAACCCTATACAATACCAGCAGACACAATAAAATACAATAGCGCCAGCATACCACTCACCCACGCCCAATCTACTTTTTTCCAACGGCAACCCAAGAAAGAAAGACCCCCAAAACAACCCATCCGAAAGCCCCAATCCAATTCCCCCCACCCCTAGATCATCACTAACTAACATGCTGTAATAGTGCTTCAGCAAGGGTATCCAAAGCCGAAGCTAAACCCTGCAGGACGAGATGCGAGAGTAACCGGTATCGCGCAGTGGGTGCACAGCACACCCCCACGCAGCATATATTTCCAGATTATCACTCGATAAGGTAGGGGAGGTGGGGTGGGGTGGCCGGTATCATGCCACAGGCTCGCTCTGCGCGGCCAAAGGCTCGGAATAATAGAGTTTTAACTATAGAAGTATGATAGTATGATACGACACTGCGAGCACGATAGGGTATGTGTGGTGCGGCCGGTATTTATTATCTATCTTTGCATCAAATGTCGAGCGAGACATTCCCGGGGTCGGTAGGCGGGGAAGAGGAGAACGAGTGATAGTACATGCTCGGCTAGGATACTGGTACAGGACAAAAACAAGGGGGTGACGATTGGGATAGAAGCGAGCCGTCACATCGCCGATGCGATTCCGATCGCCTGTGGGAAGGGCACTTACATCTACGAAGGGCAATGTAAATAGGTAAAACCTAGGCTATCCAGTGATGATTCATCAATGGGGGAGGCGGTGAATGTGATGGGAGGAATCAAAAAAAAAAAGACAATCTAACGGAACGAACTGGAGGAAGCCCGATTTATCGACCAAAAAAAAGGAAAACCGCCAGCAAGCAAAACACTCTTCCAGCCGCAGATCGCCAGGGTGCACCTCCGCCCGGCGAGTCGGAGTGAGACCATCCCCAGCGCTTCCCGCTATTGCCGCGAAATCTTGCCACCTACCAAGAAAACAGGTGCCTGGTTCCCACTTTCTTCCTATTCATCCTCCCCACGCCCACAAGCCGGAGAGATTGAACATGATGGAGAAGGAGAGCATAACAGTACCGCACGGGAAGGTTTCTTTCTACTTGAGCGCCAGTAACCGGAACGGTGCAACAACCATAAGCCGTAGTTGCAACAAAGACACAATATCAATGTCGCCCCGTCCCAATCTTTAATTTGCGCCCAAGCAATGAGTTGTCAATCAATCAATCAATCAATCAACAGCAAAACGAGACAAGAGCATACTGTATAGTACAATGCAGTGTAAAAGACAAGACAGGCTCAGTCAGCCCTCCGGACAAACAGGAAATGGTTGGCGAAAGTAGAGAAAAGAGAAAGTGATACGGTACTGCCGCTGCTGTTCTGCGGAACCAATAAAACGGCCGTGCGGCATTGACGCGTGGTAGGTCAGCCATAACAGGGGGGAATGTGGTACTGTGCCTACCTGCTACCGGCACTCATCATAACATTATTATGGTGGGTGGGAGAAACCTTAAAGCAGAACACCGACTGTTTCGATATGACATTCGTCTGACTTAGTAATATACGCGAATTTCTCACATGTCTGGTTAGAAGAAGTGTCCATCTTCTTTCCCGGTAAATTACCGTACGAGTACTCGAGTAACCCCCCCTCTCACAGCGGTGGGACCAGTACCGGAGCTAATAACCGGAGTGCTGAGTTTATGATCTTCCCACACCAAATCTTCAAACCCTAGCCCCCCCTCCCGAATTTCCGAATCTCTCGCTTGTTAATAATCTGTCTTATCAAAGAGTAATAGAGAAAACTAGGATAAAAGTTGCTATTGAGGTGCCTTAGCAGTTTGAAGTTCCAGTACTCGAGTACTCCCCTCTTTAGATCTGAAATGCCCCGGCTAAAAGAACTCCCCACCACGAATCGAGAAAAAAAATTTAAAAAGGGGAGATGAAAAAAATGCACGATTGTCCATTATCTCCTGTCAAGTTTTCGTCTCTTCACCTCCTCACCCCCTGCGTCTCGGCTTGCAGCTATCGTGTTTCTGAACCAAACAAACATCCGAGTGGCCCGGGTCCATACTTGTCCTGCATATTTTATATTATGTTGGTTAGAGAGTGACCACGAGAGACCAGCACTCGTAAGGCAAAAAAGCCGGTGGTTTTGGTGCGAAAATTTAGCGAGAAACCGGGAAATCCCATAGATCTTGAGGATTCTGTCACTATATCAGGGGATTCCCAAGTTGTTTTTGCCACTTATTCTTCGCACTGCCTGAATAAGCAACGCTGTTCAAGTGCTTCAAAAGGTACGAAGGGGGGTCGGCGCTCCCGGAATCCAAAACTAAGTTACCATCACGATAGATGGATAATGGAGGGCGCACGGGAAAATGCGGTATATTTTTCTTTCTTGCAAATGAGACGTTGCGTTCGACTCGTATTGTAGATGTGGTGATCCGTGAAGCATTGTAACCGCTGCAATACAGGGCTCGTAGCAGATGTTTTTTCCCTAAGGTGGTAAAGTTTAGGGAAGCCCATTGGGGAGACCAGAGGTTGGTTATCTATTCTACTTCTTAAAGTATATATATATACTGTATATATATATATTTAATGGGAACTTTCTCTTGCCTCTTCTCACCCTTCCTCGGGGTGGAGTGGCTCTGATCGGAGTGATGACCGGAACATAAATCTGCCGATTTATTCACGCCTCCCAAAGAAATTAAAAAAAACCCCCTTTCTGCACCAATATCATTGTGGTCCGAATTTGGTGCACCTGGACGGAACTATCTGGCCCAGGGCCAAGACCTACTTCAGGTAGAAACATTATACTAATGGTCTCTGGTTTGAAGTTTAATATTATCCTGGTGTTGGATGGTCTTAGTCTACGCTCCCCTGAATTGTTATAGCACCCGAAATAGAAGCCCTTGATACGATAGGCGTGGTGATACAGAGAAGCTGGGAACCTTCAGGCGCAATGCCGTCGGGGGTGGCTCTAAGGAGTCAACGGGGACTCACAGTAAAACTGAGTACGCCCCTGGGCTTAACTGTTGGTTGGAATGCTGTCGCACTACGACACCCGGACCAACAAGCACACTTTATCGCGCCGCGCCGGTACCACAGTACTTTTCGGTAGGCCTACGAAGCCACTACGCCTCGATAGTCTACTTGTACTAGTACCGGCACTCGAGTACATGTAGAAAGTACGAGTGGTAAAATCGGGCGATGTAGTCGAAATGCAGTGTGGTGTTCGACCGGTATATCGGTATCATACTCGGATTCGTTCAGGTACTTTAAGGACACAAGACGAAGCCTGCGAGGTGGTGAGACAACACCTGGATTCCGGCACCGACACCGCCTGGGAAAATCAGAAATATTTGGAAATCTTGGCATTTTTTGGTCCAAACTGGGCTAAGACTTCCGGATACTTTTGATTTTCGCAAGCACTGCGCTGCGTTATGATCTTAGTGCGCTAGCCCTTACTGGGTGTTTCCGGTATTGGAGGGTTGAAGATAAGGGTCTTTGAGTGGCTACGGGTACCGGTAGGTGAGCAACCCGATTGATAATCGGGCTCTGGGGTCTCTCGCGCACTAGTAGGGTGGATGTGGGCGTGAGTCTAGGCCCATCGGGGCCAATTGCTTTGCATCTCTACTCGTAAAATAGAGCATGAATGCACCTCTGCTCAATTGTCTTGTCAATTCGCCCCAAGCTAGGCTAACATTCCGAATGGATAGGTCGACCATCCCCTGGGATAGTTTACCTTCTCGGTGAGGAGAAAAGAGTGCCCAATCACCACACCAGTTCATCTCGAAGAAATGAATCTGAGTAAAGCCACACGGCCGAGTGCAAATTGGTGATGTAGCCTTGATATCCTATGACTCCCTCGCCTATCCTTGAGAGATATAAATCCCGAGTAACCCATACAGTATCCCCAATTGGTGGAACAGTTTTCTGGCATTGCTTCAAAACTTTATAATCGAATACATAAAACTTGAGGTGCATTATTCCTACGGAGCTTGACCCTTGAACAGGTGCGGTATTCGTGAATCGAAGAAGCCGGTGGTGGACAACCTCAGCGGCCCTGTAAGCACCGTGCGTTAGACCGCTAAACTACCGGACCGTATCAGCAATTTTAAAGCCCCCGATTGCCAAAATGAACTAGAGGCCTCTTTGGGAGATGGAAAATGCTTCATGGCGATTAGAAGATTAAACTGCGAAAAACGTGACAGTATGACAGATGGTTCCGGTTCCTGCAGGAAAAGAATCGCCGGATCTTAGGACGGTATGTTTGCCGACCAGGCCAATTAGATTGGCCAATCCCGGGTAAGCAAGGAATAATCGGATTGTCCGGAATTTAGGCCAGGGTGGGTGGTGCTTGGGTGTTCACAAAGTATTTACTCGTAGACGCTTAGCGCCGAGATAAGTATTAATAATCCCAAGGTGTCCGAATACTTTTCAAATGGCTAGCGCGGTAGCAGCATTCCAGATAATAAATAGCTTAAATATCGAATTTATCATCCAGGGAACCTCCAAAAACGACGTTAGGCTAATTCCTCCGATTTCAGCGTTCACGTTTCAGCTGGGTGGAGAAAGCGGTGGCTCGGCTGGATGATCTCCCTGGGGTCGGTTAGAAATAAGTTTTTCACCATCTCCCGCGAGCTTCTCAGAGTTCGAGAGAGAACTCTAAAATCGCAGCGATAAATTTGAGGCTTAATAATCTTGCCGAACATTGCTCATATCGTAAGTTATTTCAAGTACTCGAGCACAGCAGTCGACACAAGTTGGATTGAAAGTGCCGACCGGGAATGTGCTTTGCCGTTTGGGTGCAAATTACCGGTGGTATCATACGTTCCAGAGCTTGTGAAGTATGCACTTAGCGGTCGGTTGTCTTGGGAAGTCCAAAGTCCTGACGCGCAGGTGCATTACGTCCTACCGTATCGGGCACGATCTCCCCAAGGTGGAGATAAATACGGTAGGGTTGTGCACAAGTACCGGTACGAGTACTCGAGTGCGTAGACGGATGCAAATACCGGTACTCCCGGGTGTCTGTGGCGAATGTGAATTCGACCGGGATTGTGAATTTCCTAAAAATAGTTATGTATGAGGGCTCGTAGTTGTGCCATAATGTGCCTCCAGACAAGCTCCTTCGTTGACACCAAGTGCTTGTGGCCGCCTACTCACGAGAGGCTCCTCGGCTGGGTGGATAGATAGGCAAACAGTGCGGGTATGCCCAGTGACCCCGATCTGAGTAGCACGGTAACAATATATCGGCCATTTTTCGATACAGCAGGTTTGGAACCTCAGCTGAAGCCGTAATTCGTCAGTGGTTACGCCCGTTAACTGCCAGATTGGATGCGACTCGCTGGCGAACAGGGATGAGAGATGGTCTCACGCCAACGGCTGCAACACCTTCCATTGGATGGCCCTGGTTTGGGCGATGATGACACGAGCTTGGCAATGTAATGTAAATTAGAGGATAGGAGCAGAGCTGAGGATCCCGGGTCAGATCCGCGAAAAAGACGCCACGGTCGCGTCGACCCTCAACCCAATCCCCTTTATCAGTGTTTCTCTCGCGGCCCCGGACGATGGTGGATGGGGCTAGTTTTGGGGGAGATTTTGTAAAGTAAAGCTATCCTCCGAAATGTGCTACCGGCACGGTAGCTGGCGCGGTAGTGGAGGAAACTCAGAAAAGGTGCGATTCCCGTCCTTTGGTTGTGGCTTGCAGAAGTGTTGTAGGGATTGGTTGGTTGGCGTGTTCACATTTGAGATGACGTCTTGCCCCGTCGCTTTATCAATAAAAAAGCTTCCTCATGCCATTTGTCCAGCGCACACCTCACTGGAACCCTCTGCGTGCGAGTGTTACCGCCTCGCAGCCCGCAGAGTTACTCAAGCAAGTCCTCAATTAGTTTTCTTGGGAGTTGAGGGAGATTGTGAATTGGTTGACGAGAAAGGCGGGTCGGAGAGACACAGCGATTTCTTGGTATCAAACCTTGGTGTTTCTGCTAAGTGCGATTGTATGGACATGTGTTTGAATGTGGCTGATCTCTGAGCGAGAGAGATATTGTACGGTACTCGTACTAGTCGATGCGGTATGCCAGTTACTATGGCTCCTTTGTGGCCATGATATGCGCGGTGAAAAGATAGGGTAAAAATTGCAGGAAATCTCTGTATCCCAATTTTGGTTGGTTCTCCTGCCCCCAAATTGCTCGGACAATCTCGACTCAGCAATCCATAATTGAAAGACCCCGTTGTTCTGGGTGTTTTGGTGCAGCCCAGCGCCCGACGGACAAGTGCCTACAAGAACACCTCCTCTGGTTGTTTGTTTTGTTTTCCAAAGGAAGGATTCCTTAGCACACACAAACGACCATATTTCCCCAGCTATCTTCGCCTGAGTGCATCGTATTTGGTGGGCAGATGGTTTTCTAAACCCCAGAGCTAATCCAGGCGATTCAGTGAACGGTATGCTACTGGTATCCTTTCCCTAGAGCCAGTTCTTCCTTGCCCATCATAATACCAGTATCATATGCGTATGACATGATACAGGTACTCCAACGACAGGGTAAGGTCTGGTCTGAACATTCTCTCACGCCCCGTTCAATCTCTGTTCGCCTTCCGCTGAATGGGGTGTGGTTCGACTTGGCTTGTTTACCTTACCAATGCCGGGTACGGAACAATTGCTCCACTCTACCGCTACTAATGCGGAAGCCGTGATGCCAGTATTAGCGCACGATAGATAATCAGTAAACTTTGTTTGGCCCTTTAATTAATATCGATACTCGGGGAGACCAAAGTACTAATTTCTCGCTATTCTGCCTGCCTTTTCTCTCTCTCTCGTGTTGTCAAATGTATAGATTAAAATATTAATAGGGTATCATAGATGCAACCAAGATATCAGGGTGTGACTCCAACTGTGTTGACCGGATTGGCAGAATTTCCTATCCACTCACTCCCGGTATCTGGGTTCTGTTCTTGTCGCGCTTTTTCCTTTCAACGGCACGGAAACTGCTGCGCCCAGAGAAGGCCAAGTGAGAAAAGGGAAGAAGAAGAAGAAAAAAAAGAAAGGAAAAAAGAAAGGAAAAGTGGGAAAAAAGGTGAAGTGGGTCGCGATTGGACAGCCATGTATTACTGGTATTACTGCAGCTGGTTCCGCCATTAATATTATTATTTGATCCTCCACCCCACCACCTCTTTGTCGTCGTCGTCGTCCTCCTCCTCCTCCTCACCATTGGGCTGTCGTAGACATCCACAGACCTTTTGCAACTCCTCATTTCTTGCGTCTTGCCTACACTCGCGCACTACCGGTACCCTGCCTAATCTTCACCCTCCTCCGCTCTCATCCCTCTCCTGCTGCCATCTCCATCGAATATCCAGCAATTAAGAGCTGGTCCATTCTCTTGAGCAGTACCATCCCTCATAATTACTGCACCATTGGGTTTGTAGCTTGAGACAACTCTCCGGCTTGCTGCTGCCCCGTTTTCACTCTGGCGGCTTATCGACAGTGAAACGGCCGAACCAACAGGGCTCTGCCCCTACCTCCGCCCCGTCAAACCCTCCACGCTCTCTCCTTCTCACCCGCTCACCTTCGTTCCCCGGTCTACTTGCTTACAGAGAGCCTCTCCTTCCCACATTCATTCTATTCTCCTCGCTCACCACTCCTGCATCGGGTCCCTTGTTTATTCTACGCTTTCTGTGCCGTAGCATAGCAGTCTGGTCCCCTGGCGAGTCCCGGCATTCCTTTGGAACCATAGAAAAGGCAACCCTTCCATTCAACTGGATTCCTAACCTCTAATAAGCATTTCCCCTAACGGTGCCAACCTCTTCCCACATTATTTTCACTCCTTCTCATCATCAACAACAATACTCATGGCACCTGCCGCGCCTCGTTTGCGAATACTCTCAGGTGGGTCGCATGTCCCGTTATCGGGAGTGGACTGGATAGGGTTTTGCTAACGAACTATTAGTGGGTTCTAATCCCGTATCTGCATTTCTTTCGTGGAGGTTACAGGCCACGCACGCCTGCGATGTCACATTAGTATGGAAGTCGGGATTTGATTCTGTGTCTCAATATGGGATCACCTTCAAGTTTGTCTGCTTGCGTACGGGAGGTATTCGTACGACTTGCTGACATCTTCCTAGATCAAACAAATATGGCAACGAGAGGTTTAAGCTACATTCTGGTGGGCACAAACTCTGGATCCTTTGATTGATGGCCGGGTACTGATTCCTTAAACCAGTTGTCCGGACTCCCGAAGAAGCTGCTGCTGCGCCTGCAGGATTTGACTATGTTATATTGTGTGTCAAAGCATTGCCAGACGTCTATGACCTAGGAAGCATAATCGAATCTGTTGTTACGCCACAGCACACTTGCATAGTTGTCAATACCACATCTTGTTTGGGAGTAGAGGCCTACCTAGAATCCCGCTATCCTACAAACATTGTGCTATCGCTTGTAGCTGGAGCAAATATTAACCAACTTGGCCCGAGCGAGTTTGAGCACGTAAATAATTCAGAGGTCTGGTTGGGATCGACAAACCAGAATGCAGGCATCCCAATGAGCATCCAAATGGATATGGCAGAAGCCCTGGCGTTGACTCTTGCCTCCGGTCAAGTTGAGTGCCATGTCTCTACAAATATCAGACAAGAGCAGTGGGAAAGAATGATAGGGTAAACTCTCGGGATACCATGCCCACTTGAAGAAGAAAACATTACTAACAATTAAATAGGCCGATAGCATTCCAACCACTCAGTGTCTTACTGGAGACACCGGTTCACAGTCAATTGATGGAGAAAACTGGTGCCAAAAAGCTAATTTCAGATATAATCGATGAGCTCATGGAGATTGCGAAAACACAAGAGTGCTCCTTCCCACAAGATTTTAAACAACGGATAATCGATGCCCAATCACAAGCAACGCAACACTCAATGTTCTATCAAGATTTTGTTGCCCGAAGGCCAATGGAAATTGAATCGTATCTGGGCTCGCCGATCAAATTTGCCCAACTGGCAGGCGTGAAGGCTAGTTGCTGTCAGTCATTGTATACGATGCTTCACCATGCACAGACAGTTGCCCAATCGAAGCCTCCCGTATCACCATCAGCACCAACTACGCAACCCACACCGAGGCAAATGCGTGGGCCTCCAGGGCCTCCACCTGGGCAACACCCGAATGGAACAATGCTGAACAATCGCCGACCTCCGCTATCCAGAGGCGGCCCCGGACCTGACCATCAAATGGGAGCTAGGCGTGGACCCCCACCTCCTCAGTTCAATGGCCCACCGCCTAATGGGCCACCAAATGGCCTGCACCCCAATGGCTACCCTCGAAGAAATGGGTCATATTCGCCGAGGCCGCCCTCCGCAACACCCTCCCGAAGGAACTCTATAGATGAGGAGGTAACGTTAGAGGAGTTTGGGCACATAGCCTTGTACGGAGATATGGTGGGCGATGAAATGGGTAATGTCTATGCTGGGGGTATTGGAGGGGGATACAATGGAGGCGACATTGCTCTTCGAGAGCGGGAGCTGGCGTTGAGACAGCGAGAACTGGCCCTACGGGAGCAGGAGCTTGGGCTTCGGCAGATGGGCAAGCACGTTCGGGGAAAGAGCCGCTCAAAGAGCGTATATGACGATGATGCTGACGACGACGATATGTATGTCGAAGCACCACCACCAATGCCTCCTATTGACCCAGACAATTTTGACATGATGAGCGTTACTTCGCGACGAACCAGAAGACTACCTAGCGCGAGCAATCTCAAAGGACACGACCCGGAGCTTACGATGCAACCAGGACGTGCTAGGCATCCGATGGCTCCCCATAGGCCCGGCCCCAGAAGCAGGGCCAGTTCGAGGCTTATGAACGACATTCCGAGCCTGCACGAACCGATCACGAGCAATCCCTTGATTGGCTATTCGTCAGATCGATATGGTCACGTGGATCGGAAAACGTTATCTGATAATTCACGAGCGAATTCCTTGACAGCTCAACGCGAAGATTTACGTGATATTCCGGGTTTGAGGGGTGGCCCTTATCCACCGATGGCCCCGCCGCAACAGCCGGTCCGCCGAACAAGCATGTCACCTGGCGGACCGCCTGGAGCGCCTAATGGTCACGGACCTCGGCCTGGATACCCTCAAGACCAGCGAGGTTATAGGGGGGCACCAAATGGCCACCCCCCTAATGGTTATGGAACTAACGGTTATCAACAAAATGGCCATGTTCCGAATGGTCCGATGAGACAGCCTGTTTCAAGATATCTCGAAGGCCAAGGACTTCCGCATCAAGCTGAACAGATCTCTAACGGGGTAAGCCAAATCAATCCGTTAAAAGGTCCGCCAAGTAACCGCGATCGAAGTACGACGGGTAGTGCTAGCGCTAGTGCGAGTAACGACAGCGGCAGCAGTGGCGCTGAACACTCAGCCTCCAGCAGTTCGAGTAGTCTTGGGCGAAGAATAGAGACGACAGTTCGATAGATTTTTCTGGGATATGCAGTGAAGCTTAGTTGGCATATTCAAAAAGAAAAAAAGTGCAGCACGTCTATATTCAAAAGTTCGGGTACGGGAAAAAAAGAGTCCCTGCGGATTGCATGTTTTACCCCTTAGGTCTGGTTTTTTTGTTATCGCTTTTTCCCCCTGGTCATATCTCCTGCCCACTCCCCCCCCCCTTTTCCCCCAATTTAAATATGTTCCCTGTCTGCGCCTCCTTAGGATTGAGGCAATGGGGAAATTGAAAGGTATTGGTGTGGACAGGATCACAGCGAATCCGCATCAGCAGTTTCCGTACATAGGTTTTTCAGCTTTCTTGTCTACTTTATATCTTCTGGGTCAGGTGTAATATCATGGTTTCATTCAGGGTCATATCTTGTGAATCTTATAATTTTATTCGGCTAAACGTTGTCCCGCTCGCTATGTACCCCTCTCTCAACCTCTTGGACTCAACTATCTCCTTTGTCCTTCTTTCCCTTCATTAAGTGCCGATGGCAAGTATTTGGATCTCTTTTTCTTTTTCTCTTTTCCCTGTTCTCGCGTGGGGTTCGGTTTGGTTGGGGTTTTTGTGCGAAGGGAGGCGATAGATGGGTGGGGAGCACAAAAAAAAAAGATGCCTGGCGCAAATCGAAGCCTATTACGATTTATGTTTGCTTTGTGTTTGGGGGCAGTGAATAGCCGTTGGGGGGGGAGGGCTGGAAGCGCATACACCCGTTGGACGTTATTTCTTTTGTTTCCTTATTCCGTCGATCATCGGTTTTTAAAATTGCCCGTTATCCCCTGAGTGCTCAGGTATCATCCAGTCTCTTTTCCTTTTCTCCTAATCTTTTCAAGCACATACTTGGGCTCACCTGCGCCCTATCTATCACCTTCCTGCCCTCAAATGGCTTCGTTTAGTATCTACTCTCTTAATACCCCTTTGTCGAGGAAAATCGGCTCCGGTATAATGTGTGGCTTTGAAATGGGAGGTTCCTCTTTGTTCTCGTTTCTTATTTTCCTCCCCTCAAAAAAGCCGCCCGGAGGAGTATCCTTTATAATGGTCTTGTTCTTTTTTCGAATTCTCCTGCCTATCTTGCTGGTTTTGGGAGCTGGGGGACTGATCTGTATATATATTATATCTGTGTGGCTGTGGGAATTTTAGGTGGGAATTGTTGCTTTTGCGATTAGTTATCCAGATGATGATGCACTTGTTATGCTGTAATGACTTTTTGATATTGGGTGGATTAGGAATGGTGATACTTATGATATACATCCTCATCTCGCAGGATTGCCTCCAGTATCCTCCTCCTTTTCCTTCCCCTCCCCCGCAATATTGTATTCCCCCCCCCGCATCCCCCCACCTTCATCTCTTCCCTTCCCGTGCGCTACACTCCCTACAGGAAACCTCTTCAAACACCCACACCCCCAACACCTAACAATCAGCACATCTGCCCACGCCTTCCTCCCACCCCTACTCAAATTCTCTACCCTATGCTCACAGCTCACCCCGGGTACGAGCACCGCGTCGCAGCGCCTACACCAAGTGCGCTTTATCGATGGGTCGAATCTGATGACGGCCTTTTTTGCAACTGTGCGCGCGGTGGATACTAGGTTTCTAGAGAGGTTTGCGGAGCCGGAGGTAAGCAGGAGATGCGCGGATTGGTGGAGATAGTTCAGGCGGGCAAAGAGGTGAGGATGAGGGTGTCGGGGGGCAGGTGAGTTGGTTGTGGTGGTAGCAGAGTTGGTGGATTTTTTGCGGGCCATTGGAGGGGCTGTATGTGCAGAAGAGGAGGAGAGGGGGGTGGGGCGCTTGGTGTGGTTGTGATGTTTGATGGTAATGAGTGAGGCTGGGAATGACTGGACCGAGATGGAAAAGGAGGTTGAAAGTGTTCTTTTGCGACCACCGGCGCTTGCGCTTGATTTAGACCCCTCCCCCACTACCGGTACGAGTACGGGATAGTAACCGTAACCTACCCCCTTTCGGAGTATTTATACTTGGAAAACAGAGCAAACAAAAACTTACAATACATCCTCGTTCGTAAAAAAGAATCTTGAACTCGCCAACCTAGCCCTAACAGGCGGTTACAAAGTACCATACAGCACTTAGCGCCGTAAATAATTCCGATATCATACAAATAACATCCAAAATAACAACATTATTGATCTCTACAAATAACCAGAGAACCCCCCTTCCAACAACCCCAAAATATATCCACCTGAGACCGACCGAAACCGCATCCCCGGTTCATACCGCCTCACTCGCCCCCTCCCCTCCCCCGCAGCACAAGCCCACTTCCCCCCGGCATGATAGCTTATCTCTCGCACATGTGTACCCGTACCCGTACAGGTACAGCCGCCACCGCAACATCCCGACCGGTGAATGCCTTTTTTTTCCACTCAAGCCTCCGCGATCACTAACTAGATCTATGGCGTTTCCCCGTTAGACTTACTTGTGCTGACTCGAGCACAGGACACTGTTGGGCTGAGCACGCCCATAAGCATGATTTGAGTGGATGGAGATCTCCGGTGGAAAAATACTACAAGTGGTACGGGGTGAGGGGGGGCCGGAGGACGCCTTCGGTCGGTCGGTTCACGGAACTTGCCTGTTTGTTGTTTTGCTGGGATGCGGGTGGTCATGTATTATCACTCGAATTTATGTAAAATTTATGTATTATGATAATAATAATATTATTATTATATGGGTTGTTAGTGTGCGGTGTCTTTCTCCTCTCGGATTCTTCTTTCGGGCTTTCTATCGCACCTCTATTCAAGCTAGGTATGATAGCAGTTTTCTCTTTTGTTGTTCTCCTTGTTCTTCCTATATATCTTTGTTCTTCTTGATTCCTCCTTGGCGGTGTGGAGGGATTCGGAGGGGAATTGCAGGTCTGCGCTACCTTGCTGAATACATAGCTGGGCTATAGCTTCCATCGATAATCGTGACTGTTCGCTATTATCACTCTCCTATCCGAAGTATCACTCATTATTACATACTGTTAGTTAAGTGACCTTCGGAAACTGAGAAGTAGCGATTGGGCATCCTGGTACGTGGGGTTGGAGGCACCCCTTCTACCGGTAGTATATTCTGTCTATTGTATATATCTATGCATGTACGGCGCCGTATTCTTGTTCCCCCCCCCTTCCGCGATCCTGTAGCTGGCTGTGCTACGGACGCTTCAAATACTCCGATGTTTCTTGACTGGTTGGAGAAGTTTGGACGGATGGGATGGGAAGGAGCTGATCCCGGTTCTGCAATTTGCGATGAGGGTCAGCGCCTTCCAGCCCTTGGAGTTTGCTTTGCGGTCGGCACAGGCCTGTCAAGTTGTCGGAAATCGATCGCACAGTACTGTGCAGTGCTGAACTTGTACTTGTTTTGCTACAACCTATTGTATGATACTACGTGAACTACTATTTTCAGTAAATACGCTACATATTTTCCAGTTAGGATGTTTTCACAATGACTTTCTCTTTTTTCCCTCTAAGCTGTTGGGTTTTACCAAGGGGCGCTGCACTAGAATAGAGTCTATTTTCCGAGTTTCTCTTTTCTTTTTGAAGGGTCTAACTTTGGATGTTATATAATAGATACAGGTGTTATGGTAGGCGAGGTGGTTTGTGGTACTGTGCAATGCCTGACTTGAGCTCTCATGTCGTTGGGGAATCTCGCTATTTTGCTACTCCTCTTCAAATAGTTTGCTGGGCTGCCGGAGTTATTGACAATCAGGTTGTCTCTTAGATTGTATGGCAATAATGCTATCGAAGCTGACTGGCACATACATTTGGATTAATGGATGAAGTCAAACTTTACTACTGAGCCCCACTTGGGGTGAGGGTATATAAGGAATCATAGGCTAGCGTTTTTAGCAAATGTCTTGCAGCTACCGTAGGTCAGCACTTCTTTTTTCACGCACCCATCCGTACTCGTAAACTCCCCAGGCGCTAGACTACTTCCTCAAACTACAAAGAAGGAAAGAAAGAGTTACAGAGACAAATGTAACCCGTGCACGAGTGGGTGGAGTCATATGGACCGTCCACTGTCCATCACGTATGGGACTACACTTCCTCGACGGTTACCATTCCTCTAAGAGATTCGTACAACCCTAACAAGCGTTAATATGTGAATCCCAAGTGAAATATCCATCTATTTGGAAAAGAGAATAAGGGGAGAAGTGGGGAAGCAAACATTAATCGTATCCACAGCATAGGCCTAGCATATCTTACGATTCTATGACGGAAATATGTTGTATACCATGACCATCCGCATTCTGGGTTGCAGGACATTTTGAGATTTGAGATTGACAATCGTTCTGGGATTGTAAATTTTTCAGGTGGGGGGGGGGTCTCTACCTACCTGGAGGTGATAACTCGTAGGTGCTGTGTAGGAGTAAAATTGATCTTCTCTCGTAGATCACCATAACTCTCGCTACTAGATAGATTCTGGAGTTTTATAGGGCAGACCTGTATCTACGAGTATAATTATGTATTCTTCTAGATTGGTTCTTTTTGATTTGTATTCTTTTAGATATTACCTTCTTATATTTGCCCTTCAGGGGTTTGACAACCCCCCCGTACTATTGAACATTTCACGCACCTGTCCTCTGGGGTCTTTTTATCTTCAACCAACAGTTGGCCTTTAGGCCCTGGTATCTATGCCGACACTGCTATGACGTAACACTAGTGGTTATGAGCGAATCCTCTACACCGGTAATAGTTGGAGTCATTATCGGGGCTTTGTAGGATATAGCAACAAGGTATTGTGACTTTGTACCGCCAATTATGTTAGAAGTAGAGATTAAGATAAATCCCATGTCTTCACACTTTCCGGCTCGCGTTTTTCCCTACTAGGCAATGATGGGTGTGCAATGTTGAAGAAACAGAAGCCATAACAGCTGAAGTGGGTGTTGTTAGTAATAATGGTAATAGAATGGCAGATATTACTTGTACCTCGAACACGAAAAAGTAGAAGGAGAATGAGACCAAGGAACCGGGAGGGGGGGGGGGGGGGGAGAGGGAAATAATAGCACCTAAACTTTCTAGAGACCTGCCCCAAGAAGCGGTTATTCTACTTTTTTTTAAAGCCCCCGAAACGAGAAATAATTGTCCACGGACCCAAGTGATGGCAGTTCCTGTAGGGTCTGGCACTAGAGAAGCTGCCAATCATATAATTGCCACCTATACTTCCCCCCCTCCGGAGGTTTTGGGAATGGTCGGATGGCAATAGGGTAGACCCTTCAGATATGATGCCACGAAGGAGAATGAAGAGAAATGAGGGGGTGGATAGTAAATATAGACAGGAGAGAGAGAAACACCCAGCCGAGGGCGAAAAGAGGGAGAGGAGAACAAGGAAAGGAGAAAAGAAGGGAGGAGCGTTTCACGTTATATACTGTAGTCTTTCCCTGGAAGCACGAAGAAAATCCAGTGGGCTAAATAAGGGCCCATGATCCCGGTAATGTGGAGGTGAAGTCGGTGAAACTAAACCCATGATATTACAAGTCACGGGCATATAGAACCCGAACACTTGAGTCCGAGCTTTGTATGGGCGGTCAGATACGCATAGATAGTTTACCATACAAAATTTTTACCCCTGTCTTTTCCTGTACCAAAAAGAATAGTTACATCGGGATACTAGCCATGGAATTTGGGGGGCATTTGCCCTCTGGCAAAGAACGTGAGCGTTTCGGAGGTAGAGCATAGATATACATACACCTGAAACCCCCGTTCCTTGTTCTATCGATATCATGAGAGAGCACTATGATTGGATACGAATGCCCTTTTTTACCAAAGATAAAGTATAGTATCGGGCGCCTGAACTGTATATTCTCTGAAGAAGCAGTTAAAAGATCAAGAAGAAAGACTGTTATCGGCCAGTTCCTATGGTCTAATGGCTTAGGAGACTGGTCGGCTAATTTGAAACAGGGACCATCGTCAGTTCGAATCCGGGGGACAGTGGATTAGTCGAGCATTAAAAAAATGCTCGGCGAACCACTTTTTTGCTGAGGGGTAGGTCTAGGGTTGGTATAGTAATGCCCTTGGGCCAATTCCCGTCAAATATTGCTGTAGGACTGTATGTGCTCGTTCAAATCTGTATCAGAGGAGATGGCAGGCACATCGCGGGGGTGTCTAGAAAATGTCCTTTTGTTCCTTCTTCTCCCTTTCCCCTCTTCCTTCCATCCCACCGGGCCTAATTGAGAATAGTTCGAGGAGACGGTTGTTTCTATCTCTGAACGCCTGTAAAGGGGGGTGGCCAAGTGTTGCGATCTGCAGTACAGGCAATGCACAGCGATGGCTACTAGAGGCTACTGGAAAGGGGAGGACTAAAGGCCCAAGGCATTATCCAGGCTGTGAGCAGGGCTAAGGTAGGGGAAAGAAAAGTGTGTCGGCGCAGCTTTTATTTCGATCAAGATCATAAGCCGGACGACACTATCATGCCGCTGCCACCCTCGCTGAGAAATACTATAAATCGACCCTTCGGTCCCCTTTCATGCCTAGAGCCAGTAGGCGTGAGTAGATAGTTTGGCACAAGGACAAAACTGTTGCCGGTGATTATCTGGAAAGAGGGCTGGAGTGGACGGCGGCACTTGTATTCCAGTGCGTCTTCCTGGAACATCCTCCTATGGCCTCTATGGCTTATACGAGCACTGCATACCTTGCGCTCGTTACCGCTTCTCCCTACAAGCTTTGGCTATGAAAATGACAGACCCGAACGGCTCAGGGCGTTGGAGAGGAGTCAGGCCTGTGCACCACTTACTCATGCACCATCACTCGTTGGAGTTAAATACGCTGGTCCATGAGAGCTCTGCTGTGTGAATTGAATATTTTCTTCTGATCGCTACTGGCAATTGTGAGCGCTCAGGCCTCGTTTCGCAACCCTCCTGCTGCCGGGCGGGCCCCACGGATCCCGCGAAGCCAACCATGACTTCCGTAGACCTCTGGAACATTACATCTAGATTTCGGCTAGCTGTAACTCTACATCGAAAGGCCTCCGCTGAAAGTTTCACGAGGAGCGTTGCCGTATATTAGATAATTATCTACTAAATCCACCCAAGTGAGAATCCACTCCCGCTGTGCTATCGATGACCGAAACCTAGGATTTAGAGCGCTACGCCAACGGGAAGTCATCCAATCCCATACACGGTACTTGAAGGTAAGCTTTGAGCAGCTGCTACCTTTTTATAACGACCTCCCAACCACCCACCGAGAGCTCCAGCCACGTATGTGCGACTCCCGCAGACCCTCCTAGAATCAGAGCCATTTGCAAAGTACCCGGACCTCCCATACATGTTCCGCCTGCCAACATGCCGCACGCACACGCACACAGGGACCGAGAAAATGAGACTGCCCGGTCCGCCGCAAACACTGGATTCCCTCCACCTGACCCACACCACTAAACAAACCCTAACAACCATCTAAAGGGTCATACGGGGAAATAGTCTGCAGGCATGGTCCGTCTAGAAACCAGTATTGTATGCCAGCATATTGCTAGCCGACGCTCACAGGGTACAAGAAAACTGCTGTATGTTCAGCGTTGCAAACCAAATAAATCGCGGAAGGTAAACCTAGAGGGTATACGAGTGGGTGACCATGTTTCGGATAATACCCTAACAGTGATCCCAATACTCATGTGCGCAGAACGATCCCGTGGACACCTAACATCGCAAATGTGAGTACTATCAAGCTTTTTATTGAATCAACTGCAGTCCTCAGCTTAACAAAAAATTCCACGAGGTGAAGAAAGACATCAAGTACATGAAGTATACGGAGCAAAATAAAACTAGAAGCAAAATAACATGAATACCAGCACTTAATTTGCCTCGGGGCCCATTAAGAGAATGTCTCCTAGAACAAAAACGATAATGCTTAGGTAACGTATCACCGATCTTTCCGCACGTGTAAAGCATCTTTCTCAACCCTAACCGTATGTTTATTAATGAGAACCTAATTTTTTTTGTAAAAAAAAATCCCTCAAGAACCCCAACAGGATGACTCAAACACAGGAGACCTCCGGCAAATTTAGGTATTCATGTAACTATAACTAGTTAGTATAATATCTCGGCATGCCTTTGCCATCGAATAGGGAAACTCACGAGCTAGAATCGATACCGCCTTCAGGGAACTCATCCAAGCTAACTTCGAAACGCTCCATGATTTTGTCCAGGACCTCAGCATCTTCCTTGGAGCTTACAAATGAGATACTCAATCCCTTGGTGCCAAATCTACCAGCACGTCCTACACGGTGCAGGTAGGAATCCGGGTCAGCAGGGAGGTCATAATTAATGGCCAAATTGATACGTTCGATATCAATGCCACGGCCAAAGACATCGGTAGCAACACAGATACGTTTGTTGAATTCCTTGAATTGCTTGTATCGGGCGATGCTAGATTGAATTAGCTGGCGTTGTGGGAGATTGTCGAAGTGGCGGGAAAGCCTTACCGCTCTTCCTGGGGAATGCCGCTATGAACCGCAATACTTGGGAAATTGCATTCGTTTAGAAGTCTATTAAGCTCAGTGGCTCTGATAGTGCTCTTGACGAAAATGATAACTTGGTTGAACTCAAGCTGGTCCAAGAGCTCGTTAAGCTTTCTATTCTTCTCCTTTTCCTCAAGTTTGACATAATATTGCTGGAGACCGTGTAGAGTGAGCTTGGTTTCATCATCGACATAAATCTCAAGAGGAGACTGCATAAATTTCTTGCAAATGGGGCGAATCTCCTGGGAAAGAGTGGCTGAAAACATCATGACCTGCTTTTGCTGAGGAGTGGCCCGGAAAATTTCCTGAACATCGCGACGCATATCTGAATCAGAGAAAGACATTAGCAACCCATAGATATTAACAAGCGAGCAAGAAATGCGCTTTGAACTAACCGATTTGCTCGAGCATCTTGTCACACTCATCCAAGACAAATACTTTGACACTACCCAATCTTAGGTGCTTATCCCTGACAAGAGCGTTTAATCGTCCGGGAGTGGCAACGATGATATGTGGGTGCTGGTCCTTATTCTTGAGAACCTGAACATCGTTTTGCATTGGCGTGCCACCGTAGAAGACTGCGGTCCGCACCTCAGGCATATATTTACTGAATCGAGCATATTCGTTCTTGATCTGATAGGCGAGCTCGCGGGTGTGACACATTACCAACACAGATGCCTCTCCAGGGACCGGATCGACTTGTTGAAGGGTGGTCAAAACGAAGACAGCCGTCTTTCCAAGACCAGATTTGGCCTGGCATAGAACATCGGTTCCGAGGATGGACTGTGGGATACAAACTTGCTGAACTGTAGAACGAACCCGAATACTTATGTTAACTCCCGACCGAATTTTGTAAAAAGTGATGACTGGGAATCAAATGCAAAGGCGATGCGTATGAGTGTGCAGAAGTATGTCTGTCTCGTCGATCTCTGTCTCCTCCCACTCTGAACCTTCGGACACGGTTTCCCCTCATGACCCTCCGTGGTTATGATGTGAATCCCTCAATCGTCTCGATACACCACAGCTCGAAACAAAAAAGTCGCGACGATGTCCTCGGGTATCGCCAAGCAGGCGACTTCCTTTACCACTTGAATGTGATTGTATACATCAATCACAAACAAAGGTGATTTGTCCTTGATTTTTCTCCACCTTTTCTCCATGCTCCACAGAGCTAAGCGAGAATGTGACCACCACCCAGACAAGAGACGACGAGAAGACCACCACGAAGACGCGACGCGTAGTATGCAGAAGGAAGACAGGAGTGATAAAAGAGGGTAATTTTGCTTTCAAGATGTAGGGAGGAGAAAAAACTGACCCTCGGAAGGATGTTCGAAACCGCAGTCGACGATAGCTCTGAGAAGCTCAGGCTTCAAAAGGAAATCGCGGAAACCAGTAGAATGAATACCGACGTAAGAGCCCTTTTTGTCGGCAGCAGGACCGCCGGCGGCAGCAGTCGCGTCAGCCTTTTTTGCCGCAGCTTCTCCGTTGGCAGCAGCGGCAGGGGTTTCTTTGGTGGCGTCAAGGCCCTCGTCGTCGGAGTAGTCAATGAGATCTTCTTCGCCAGACATGATGTTCGTTGGGAGATTGGTGTTCTGTGAAGAAAAAAGATAGGATAGAGGTGGGTGAAGGGAGTCGTAAAAGGTTCGTAAAGGTATGAAGAGGAATAAAGGGGGGAAAAGGCAGAAAGAGTAAGACGATCGACTAAGGAATATCCTTCCAGTAAGAGGAAAAGCAGAAGTCGAGACCGATGAGAAATAGGTGGGGATGATGGAAAAGGAAAGGGAGTTGTTGCCGTGGAAGGAGGAAGGAGAAGAGGAGAAAAAGGATGCAAAAGGCGGGAAGGACACGAAAGTCGCTGACTAACCCCACCCAGCCTCTGGTGAGTTGCAACAGAGCTCACTTAGCCCTAATCTGTCCGCTCCCGCCAGGAAGAAAATACTATGCAAAACCGCTAACCCGCCAAAACTAAGGCCATAGTATGACAGTCAAGTATTTAGTGCCACGACCGTGATTCTTACTATGATAGTATCAGGAGTGGTGATAGCCGAAACTTCCCGCCAGAGTAAGTTCACAAATCCTCACTCGGCAGTCCAGCTCAACGCTTATTGGAATTTCTGTATGAGAGATGCGGCTTGGAGAGAAAGCAAAGACCGGTTGAACGTGGGAGTATAGTTCATAGAGGAAGGATCAGAGTAGTTCCAACGTCTATTGTATATTGCTACTTAGGTGTCGGGCATGGTATTTATACCGGCGCAAGGTATATCCATGGCCAATAATATGAGTTCCACTATCCCCCGTCGGACATACTTTCGTCACATTGAAGCCATTTTTTCAACAAGGCTCACAGCCGCAGTGCGAAAACTAGAATGCCGTGGAGAATTTAGCTTAGAACTCTTGACGCTGCATTTTTCATCCATTTTAAACTCTAGCGCTTTCTAGAGGTACTTAAGCTTTCTAGCAGTGAGACGTCTCGCTTTAGCGGGCTCTGGGCATCCTTCTGGTTAAGTATTGGCGATTCGATTCCTTACTGAATTTCGAACTAGCTTATTACAATAACGAAACCCTCTGATCTCGGAAGACCTTAAGCGCAACCAATTTGTCCCCACAAAATTGCATCAACAGTCTCCCCTTTTGGAATGCATCCTAACTCCCTCCTCTTCTCACTAACTTCCTTCAACGCCGGCATTGCCAGAACTGCATTCGCTCCATGGGCACTACCAATACGACTACTCCTTTGCCCACCAGTCCCGCTGGCGTGAAGTCTCCCGTCCACTGCGTCAAACCTAACAAATGCCCTTCGGAACTCCGGACGAGGATCAAGTCCTGTATCCTCGTCGACTATGACTCTGACCCGGGGGAAGTCGTAGTGTTCGTATCCTTGAGATTTCCTAAGCGAAGGTAAGACAAACAAGTGCAAGGTGACAAGCGCGGAGGCTGGGTTCCCAGGCAATGCAAATATGAGCTTCTTTTTAGGCGATTCGACCGTAGCAAATGTAGTTGGCTTCCCCGGTTTCATTGCTACCCTTCCGAAGTGAATGGTACCATTAAGAGATTGCTCAATTATGGGCTTTAGAAGGTCTAGCTCCCCCATTGATACGCCTCCTGTCGTTATGATCACATCCACGCTTTGCAGAGCTTCTATCAATATTGACTGCAGTGCTCCTGCTTTGTCTCCCGCGATTCCTAGGTCTACTGTTGAGAATCCTTGAGCTTTGATTGCGCTTAAAAGGGCTGGGCGGTTGCTGTCCCTTATTTCTCCAAGTCGCAATTCTCCTTTCCTGTCGTGGCGAACTACTTCATCCCCTGTGCTCAATACGCCAACGGTGACTTTATCGTATACCTTGACCCAAGGTCTACCGACAGAAGCCAGCAATCCAACTTCCCCGCCGATCGCGGATATGATATCCCCCTTTTCCAAAACAACATCTCCTTTCATAACATCGCTGCCGACCTCGCGGACGTTTTCCCCGTCCTCCGTTCTGTCTGCCAGAATTTCCACCTCCGCCTCCTCTTTCTCATCCTCAGTCATAGATTTCAGGACCGTATCTTCAACCATGACAACTGCGGTTGCGCCAGGTGGTAAGGGTGCTCCTGTAGTGATTCGAGCCACCTGGCCAGAGCTTAAGGGAGGAATTGAACCTGGGGCAGCACGGGATACGGACACAACGGGATAGATTCCTTTTCCGCTAGAGTGCACTAAAGCATACCCATCCACAATACTCGCTCTATACGCAGGAACGCTCTCTGCGGCTGTAACATCTTCAGCCAGTACATAGCCCACTAGGTCCTCATTGACTTGAACTTCGACGATCTCCTTTAATTGAGTTTCCCGGGCAATCATGTCAGCCGCTTCATTTACTGTAACCATTGGGTAAGGGCTTTCTCTGTATCTCCTTGTGACAGCATCGCCAAGCCTATTGGCCCTCGACCCAGGATAGGTATAAACTTCAGGGGTAGCGGAGTCATGGCTGTGGCTGTGGCCGTGATGATGGTGGTGGTGATGATGGTGGCCGCCATGGGGGTTATCGCTTTCAAGGCGGTGTCTACCGTGCCCATGAACACCGGTCTGCTTTTCGAGAGATTCGACGCCCCCGGAATGAAGTTTGCGGGAGCTTTGGATCCCGGCGGCTTGAATACAGGCATGTGGGAGTAGCTTTATGAGGGCTCCGAGATTTTCTGTGGCACCTTTTGGTGAACCGGGGAGCGTAACGATTATAGTACTCCCACTGACGCCAGCGACAGGTCGGGACATCATCGAGACTACCGTCTAGTTAGTAGAACACAAAGCTCGAACACTGGGGAACGAACATGGTGTAATGTTAAGTGAGGCTGAGAGCATGGCGTGTCTATAGTCGCTTTTTAGAATAATTCCCGGACTATCTGAGAGATATCAAACCTACACCAGTCCTGGAGCCTCTTTCTGCAAGAACGGTTTCACTGCCTGTCCCTATTATCAGTATCTGGAGAAGGGCAGATATTGGATCGCTTACTTCGGGGGTAACATCTGTAATAGCAAAACCTGTCCCACCGGTTGTCACAATAAGGTTCAATTTATTCGGACTCTCCAAAAGGGTCTTCAGGGCTCCCTGAATCTCTTCGCGGTCATCTGGCACTATTCTTCGTGCTACAACTTTCCAAGTAGTTGATTCTGCAGTTGAATTGGCGGTAAAGGACTCAGTGAGCAGATTGCCAGATACATCGGAGGAGGGATCTTTTGACGCTGTTGTTGAGACAATTATGATAGCGGCATTCAACTTTGTTGGTGTCATTGGTTATGTTGATTTCCTCCCTTCGGCAATACTGGGGTTGTATGGTGGGCGGGATGGGGTGAGGAGCAAGGAAGGAATGAGGGGATAAATTAGATGTTGGGGTGGCCGTCTGGTAAAGTGGGGTTTTCATATCGATAACACCCCCACCATCTGCCCCGTAAAAATAATAATAATTCCAGGCTACTGATCCAGTTGTGCTTGTTGTGGGGTGCAGTAGAAACAAACTCGCTTTAGCTCCTAATAAGATAACCCGCTCATCCCTCCGTTTCCAAGTAACATCCTGTGACGTCGTCCCGAAAATTACCAATCCCACACTCCCATCCCTATGACTTCTAAACACTATTCCAATCTCGATCTCATCAATTTGGTGGATAGCTTCCCAAACGCTACAACACACCCCGCTCCCCACGCGGAGAGCCTAGGGGAGTTGTCTATCCTCGTTCATAATGAACACGCCCTCGGCTATATCCTCCCATCTGTTACAGCCGTGTTAAAAGACACCAAACTCTCGGGGACGCACTGGGGGTTTGCCGGGAAAGTTATTACTCTAGCGGGCGAAACTGTCGAAGAGCGCTCAGAGAATGTCCGAAAGACTGCCCAGTCATGGAGAGAGAATGGTATTTTCGATATTCTAAAGGGATGGAGGAATGAACTATATACAGTCTATAGTCCTAAGGGACATGAATACTTCAGGCTTGAGAGGAGTGCTTGTGCATTGTTTGGGGTTGTTACCTATGGAGCGAGTGTTCACCGGCTCATCGGCTTTTGGCATTAAGCTAACAGTGCGTAGGTCCATCTGACGGCATATACTACTTCCCCATTGAAGATATGGGTACCCCGCCGTAACCCAGAAAAGCCTACCTATGGTGGTCTCCTGGACAATACTGTTGCCGGGGGGATCTCCTCTGGAATGTCAGTTTTTGAAACTTTGGTGAAAGAGTCTGAAGAGGAGGCCTCGTTTCCGGAAGATTTAATTAAGGAGGGGGCGAGGGCTGTTGGGCATGTGTCCTACTTCTATCAGAGAATGAAGTCCGCTGGCGGTGAGGAAGGGCTTTTCCAGCCCGAGGTGCAGTATGTTTACGACTTGGAAGTTGGGAGTGATGTAATCCCGAAACCGTGCGATGACGAAGTGCAAGAATTTCAGTTGATGGACGTAGGGCAGGTCCGAGAGGCGATGTCTTAAGTTAGAGGGAGGTTTCACTGACTTTGAAGCATTATAGGTAAAAGCTGAATTGGCGAAGGGAAGTTTTAAGCCCAATTGCAGTTTAGGTATGGACCCAACCCAACCCGAGGTTAAATTAAATATTTAACTAAGGCTGACTATTTGCATAGTTCTTCTGGTAGAAATATATAAAATTTTGTCCTCACGGTGGGCGCGAAGCTAACGATTTCAGGACTTCTTCATTCGCCATGGGATCATTACTCCGGAAAACGAGCCAAACTACCTTGAAATTGGCTCCCGTCTGCATAGACGCTTAGAATTCCCAACCTGGTGATCCGTCAACTTCCCACATACACTATGGGCTGTCGAGAGGGTGCTTTGTTTCACATATGGGGCGGGTTCATGGGTATTCTAATTAAAACAGCTGCGTTTTCTTCGTAGTAATTTGACACTGTTATGACCCTATGGACAAGTGAATGCTTGGATGGCTAGTATACAGTTTTTTCCTCTTTTTTATTTTACTTTTACGTCTAGTAACGTGTCCAGTTTATTTCTTCATGAGCAAGTAGACATACTCATGTCTCATTGAGGATAGCTTCTTGTGAGGGCCTTCGAGAAAAAGAAGCAAACCTCCAAAGGAGGCGTATGCCTTGCTGGATATCCGATTCTGTTAGCACATGAAGGAAACAGAAGCATCTGGGTAGACACTCACATGAACTCCCCATTTCCCTCTTCGAATCTATACACTTTCCCATGGCAAACGTAGTCGTAGGTGTCAGCAAGGCTCGGCTCGGCTGCTTTGTTCTCCTTCCAGCCGGTTTTGCTCTCCGCTGGGTCCTCTTTTGCACCATCGGGAGATAAGGTGGATGCGAGGGATAGTTGAACCGTCTCGCCAACGGCGACCGGGTAGAGCTCGACGTGGATGTCAAGAGAGAATTTTAGATCCTCTCTCTCCCCAGATATTCGAGCAACACGGTCGTATTTATGCTGGTCGAAAGCAGTAATAGTGAAGGTGGAATCAAAGAGAATTGGTTCACTGCGTAGTTAGAATAGTAGCCACAGTATATTAGGAGAGCCTTGGAAAGGGCGGTACTCACCTCATTGTGTTAGCGGAGCTGGGAAGATCTGCGAAAGCTTGGAGAGGTTCTGATGGGGGAGTAACAGGTTGATTGCAGGCGAGAAACGGTTCGGGCATATTTGGCAGGCTTGGACGTGAAAAAACAGTCACGTGATAAGATCTGCTGATAGGTGTCGATTGTCGATGAGCGCTCGATGTTTTCAAGTTGGATGTGATGTTTTCTACTTCTTTGGATTTTTCTCCTTCTTAGATGGCATTATATAGGCTCATACTGTGGCTACATCCACCTGGAGTCGTAATATAACACGAATCTTGATGTTTCGTGTTTGGGTCTGCTTTGAGAAACATTGTGCGTACCACTGGTCTGATAGGAAACGCGGACAACTCGAGGCTATTGCAAACAAAAAGCTACAACCGGCCATGGAGTAGGAAGGAATCACATAAGGTAGGTACCCATACAACAGTATGATAGTATGGTTAGTAGTCCTCGTCACCATGGAGAATCATGAATTTGGAAAAGTTCTTATTTTAAGTTACCCTGGTCGTTCATAGTGTACTTGGCAATTTAAAAAGTCTCCGGACGTTTTTGTGCCAAGCCAGGTATTAATAAACGCAGAGCGTCCGGAGACCTTTTAAATGGCCAAGTAGTTCCCAGCTCCCTAAGAATATTTTTGTGTCATACCGGCAGCCCCACCATGCAACGCACCCCACACAATATTTGCTAGACGTCCACAACTCCAACCCCCCGGCAAATGAGCTTCCGCAAGAAAAACCTAGTAATAAATCGCGGTCCCCCAGGTGCATCTTCCGTGCCTGGGATACCTTCAACAATCCCCCCAGTACTCAAGGCCCCACCCCCCGGTGCTCGTCCCTCACCCATTAACGGGCAATACACAACTTCGACAGGAACGCCGTCATTGGATTCATTACTTGCTGGCCATGCAGGGCTACCGTTGGGCTGCTCGCTTTTGATAGAAGAGCCAGGAACTACAGATTTTGGAGGAGCGTTATTGAGGTACTATGCTGCTGAAGGTATTGCCCAGGGGCATGCAATTACGATAATAGGGTTCGGGGAAAACTGGGTTCGGGATCTGCCAGCTGTAGTTGGTGATGCAGAGAAAACAGATAGCGGGAGTGGTGGGAAACTGAAAGAGGGAGAGCGAATGAAGATAGCTTGGAGGTATGAGAGGTTGGGAGAGTTTGGAAGCGGGATCGGTGGCAGCAGGGGTTTGTTCCTATCCAAGGTTTGTGGAATGCTCTCGATAAATGGACTAACTGGTATGAAATAGCTCAAAGCTTCACGAGACAAGACCCCAAAGAGGCCAGGAACCCTGATACATCCACCGCACCACACGCATTCTGTCACTCGTTCGACCTGACGAAGCGCTTAACGATTCCCCCAACAGCGAAAATATCCTTTATTCCCCCACCACCGCAATCGCTATCTTCACTTGCTGCCGAGACTTCCCCATTCGTACCTATTCTCACCTCTCTCACAAATATCATCAACCAACATCCCCCCACTCTCCTCCATCGAATAATTATCCCTTCCCTTCTGTCGCCATTGGCATACCCCCCTTCTGCGTCCTCTTTAAGACACCTCCTACCGTTTTTACACTCTCTACGAGCCCTCCTTCGCCGGCATTCGTCAAACCTTACTCTCATGATTTCGCTTCCGCTTGAGCTTTATCCTAGAGACACAAGTCTTGTCCGATGGGCTGAGATACTCTCAGACGGGGTACTAGAGTTGACACCCCTCCCACAATTACAAGATGTAAGGGGCCAGGATCAGGGCCCACAGGGCTTGGTGAAGATGTGGAAACTACCAGTGCTCGGGGAGAAGGGCGGTGGCGTTGGTGGACAGAGCGGCGAGGATCTTGCTTTCACAGTGACTAGGAAGAGGTTTGAGATTAAGGCGTACAGCTTACCACCTATGGATGAGGGAGAGGGTGAGCATGATGGGATGGTAGAGGGGGGGAAGGCTACGAAGGTTGACATTGAGTTTTAGAGTTGAAGGTGGGTTGTTTTTTCCTCTTTCCCGTTGGGGGGGTTATTATAGAATCTGGGGCCAATAACGTTCGGAGTATGTAATTTAAAGATCTTCTCTTCTCTGCCATAACCCTCATGTCTACTGGCAATGTTTCGATAGCTTCTTTGGGAGGTTTAGAGAATAGGATAGAACAAACGAGTGATATTTTGTGAATAGAGCTCTCAACTAGACTCCCAGGAGGGCATGCTATTTATTTACACTGTCGATTGGGGTCCAATAGATTCTCAAAATTTTCACAGTACTATGCACGCTCTGTGGATATAGGTGGCAGATGGGGGCGAAAGTCCAAGTGTGCAAGGGAGCTAAAACTAAGTAGAGTGTGCTTGTAATAGATTCTGGGCGGTATAGTATTTGGAGGGCGCAGGTTCGATTCCATAGCCCGGAAGCCTTGGTAAACCTGGGGTATTAAATCGAAACTGTGTTTATGGGGATGACCGATTATCCTTAGCACTTCCACAGAATTGAATATATATATATATATAATGTACATCAGAGAACAATATGTCTCCATCTATATAACATGCTTCTTCCCGTGGAATGGCGAGAATATGCCTCTTACACTCTCGTTCAACGAAATAACTGGTTTGGTAATCCTCTTCAACTTTGCACCGGAGGAATCTCGGAGAAGCTGTGCTTTCTGGAGGATCTGCTGAATTTCTAACCCATCGACCGGTATGACCTTCTCACGACCATTGACTGGTAGCAGTTAGCCATCTATAAAAGAGGTGGCGGGTGGTAATAGAAAAAGAGAGGAATACTGTAGGTGCCCCGGATTATCGGTGTCTTGTTGGGTCGTGGGGCAACGATGATTTCTATCTGTGGGTTTTCCTTGGCAAATTGTGATAGTGAATGTTTTAGGAACGACCTGTCCTTCAGTTAGGAAAGAGGTATCGGGTCGGGTTGCATGATGGTAGAGAGATTGGGGGGGGGGGAGGTATTGGGCAGGTCCGAACATGCCTCATTCCCTTTGAGCTCCCAGCCCAATCACAAAAATTGAATTCCATGCGTTTGCATTGGAGAATAAAGGCCCCTACACCATTCTGTGATTTCGAGACAGCTCGAAGAGCTGAAACAGGCATCACTTCTTCGTTCGTCCGTTCAATCAGTCGAGGACAGCGGGAGGTGGGGCGGCGTGATCTTAAACGGTCGGTGGACAAAAAAGAACAGGCGGTAGGTGTGGTAACGGGATATGATAGATTAAAGGTGAGGGATTGTTGAGTCAGCCGAAGTGGGATCGGGAATCTCTACAGGGGGCGCGTCTGCCAAGACAATTTTCTGGCGACCGACGCGACTTCTGAGGGAATCCCTAATCTCTCTTCTCTCGGCGACAGCCTTCTCTCCTCCAACCCACTTCCTCTGCCATCCAAACACATCTACTTCTCATTTTTTTTGCCGGGAAACACTGTTGGACTGCTTGAAGAACTCGGAATCGTCAATAGGTGAAATAATCAGAAAAATCGAGGCTACCACCAGTCATGGGTGATGAAGTTAGCATAGACAAGTCGCTCTTTCACTCTCGTCTCGGCGGCCTGGTTGCGGCTTGGAAGGATCCGAAGAAGGCGGATTTGTTTGGTGGTGTTGGGTCTATTGTCATAATCTTGGGAAAGACTGTGGAGGGCCCCTATTCGAAGAGCCTTGCTCTGCATGTAAGTTTTCTTGGGACATTTCATCCCTGAATCATCGCTCTCGCATTTTATTCATTCTTCGCTTCAGCTTTGTGGAGAAGTTTTGTGTTCCGAAGCTTACGTGAATTGTGCAGTTCTGGTTGCTAGGATACGAATTTCCGACAACGCTCTTTGTCGTTACCCAGGAGAAATTTTATGTTGTGACTACGCCCAAGAAATGTTCGTACTTGCGATCTCCTTAGTCGATGTTACAATCACAGCGGGTTTTGATCGTCTTGGTGGCGAATTAGCTAACAGCTCCCGTTGCCTGCAGCTAAACATCTAGAAACTCTGAAGGGTGGCAAATTCCCGATTGAAATCCTAGTACGAGGAAAGGATGAGGCACAGAATACTCAAAACTTCAAGGATCTAGCGGAGGTCATCAAGAAATCAGGGGTGAGATTCGCTCCCTTTGCTCGGTTACACGGTGAGGCTCGGAAACTAACCGCCTCTGGTATGTAGAAAAAAGTTGGCGTCTGCATGAAAGACAAGGCCGAAGGTCCCTTCGTCAATGACTGGAAGAAAATATTCCCTGCGGAAATTGAAGGCGTAGAGGAATTCGATGTCAGCTCCGCTATTTCACAGTGCCTAGCGATCAAGGACGATTTGGAGTTGGTAAGTCGAACTATAACAGAGCTTAAGAGCTGGGTGTTGACAATGGGATTAGAAAACTATGCGTGCCTCCTCGCGTTCTTTGGTTGGCATCATGAAGGATTACTTCATCGATGAAATGTCCACGATCATTGACGAGGAGAAGAAGATAACTCACGCACAGCTGTCACAGAAAATCGAGGCGAAAATCGATGACGAAAAGTTTTTCAAAGCGAAAGAGATGAAACTCGGCCCAGATGTATGCACCATTCTAGCTTTGTTATTTATTGCATACAAAGCTAACTTTTGTCATAGTTTGACCCATTGCAACTAGACTGGACCGTTGGACCATTGGTACAGAGTGGAGGAAGGTATGATTTGCGGTCAAGTGCTACATCGGACGATAGCCAGCTCCATGGTGGGATAATTCTGTCAACCATGGGATTGCGGTATAAGAGTTATTGTTCAGCTATTGCAAGAACTTTTCTTATCGACCCGAATAAGGTAAACTTCAGCTCTTGAGTCCGATGAAGGGCTTTGTTAACATGATAATAGTCCCAAGAGAAATACTATAGCTTCCTAGTCGATCTTCAATGGAAGGTTTTATCCGAAATACGCGATGGAGTTGTTTGCAAGGATGTTTATAATAAAGCTATTGCTTTTATTAAGTCAAAGCATCCAGAATTGGAGAAGCATTTCCTTAAAGCTATTGGTTCTATTATTGGAATCGAGGCCAAGGATACAACCACCGCCATCACTGCTAAGAGCAACAGGGTTATTAAGGATGGGATGACCCTTTGTGTTACTGTGGGCTTTGCCGATTTGGAGAACCCAAGGCCACAAGACTCGAAGAGCAAAGTCTATAGTCTTGTTTTGACTGACACCATTAAAGTTACTCCTGGTGACCCGATTGTATTCACTGGAGGATGTTCCAAAGATTTGAAGGAGACAGCATTCTACTTCAAAGATGAAGAGCCGGAGCAAAAGGTCAAAGAGAAGAAACCGGCACCTAAACCAACCCCGGCCAAAAACACCGCTGTTTTAAAAGCCAAGCTCCGTGGAGAGCGCAAGGAGGTTGACGAGGGTGCGGAGCAGAAGAGGAGGGAGCATCAGAAGGAGTTGGCTCAGCAAAAGCAAGAGGAGGGTTTGGCTCGGTATGCGGAGGGCGATGCGGTTGGTGATGGCAAGGGCAAAAAGGCGATCAAACGATTTGAGTCTTATAAACGCGAAAACCAATTGCCTTTGTCGGTTGCAGACCTTAAGATTGTGGTAGACGCTAAGAGCCAAACCATTATTGTGCCTGTTTTTGGAAGACCGGTTCCTTTTCACATCGCAACATTGAAGAATGCCAGCAAAACGGATGAGGGTGATTGGACTTATCTTCGTATCAATTTCCTCTCACCAGGCCAAGGTGTTGGAAGGAAAGATGATTTGGTGAGTGTTTTCTTGTAGCACATTCGTAGAAGAGCTTGTGCTGATAATACTTTTAATAGCCATTCGAAGACCCGAATGCCCATTTTGTACGAAGCTTAACGTATAGAAGCACGGATAATGATCGTATGGCCGAGATCTGTGCAGCCATCCAAGACATGAAGAAGAATGCTGTCAAACGTGAACAGGAACGCAAGGAAATGGAGGATGTGGTGACCCAAGACAATCTGGTGGAGATCAGGAATCGTCGGCCTCAAAGACTTGGAGATATCTACGTCCGCCCTGCTCTAGAAGGCAAGCGTGTTCCAGGAGAAGTCGAAATTCACCAGAACGGTCTTCGCTATCAGTCACCTGTTCGTAACGATCATCGCATTGATGTCCTTTTCAGCAACGTCAAGCATCTCTTCTTCCAACCTTGTGCCCATGAACTCATTGTTCTTATCCATGTCCATCTCAAAGACCCAATCATGGTCGGGAAAAAGAAGACCAAGGATGTTCAGTTCTACCGCGAGGCTACCGACATCCAATTTGACGAGACTGGGAATAGAAAGAGGAAGTATAGATATGGGGACGAAGAGGAATTCGAACAGGAGCAAGAGGAACGTAGACGGAGAGCGCTTTTGGATAAGGAATTCAAAGCGTTCGCGGATAAAATCTCTGAGGCTGGGAAGAAGCATGAAAATGGCGTAGACGTTGACATACCGTATCGTGAACTAGGGTTCAATGGTGTCCCCTTCCGTGCAAATGTGCTTTGCGCGCCTACTACGGATGCTCTTGTGCAACTTACCGATCCCCCATTCTTGGTCATCACTCTTGACGAAATAGAGATTGCCCATTTGGAGAGAGTTCAGGTTAGTTTCAAACCCTACATCGAAGCAATTAGATGTGGCTTACCTAGTGCTTCCTATAGTTTGGGTTGAAAAACTTTGACCTGGTCTTTGTGTATAAAGACTACACCCGGCCTGTTTCTCATATCAATTCCATCCCCATGGAGTCTCTTGAGAATGTCAAGGAGTGGCTTGACTCTTCTAACATTCCTTTCACAGAAGGCCCGTTGAACTTGAACTGGCCAACAATTATGAAGACTGTGATTGCAGATCCCCATCAGTTCTTCAAGGATGGTAATATGATTTCCGGCGTCCTTATATCAACCCAAATACAGACTAACGATGTGCGAATGCAGGTGGATGGAACTTCCTGTCCGTCGAGTCCGATGCCGACGATGATGATGAAGAAGATGAGGTGTCTGAATTCGAAGCTGATAGCTCCGACTCTGAATCCGAGGGCAGCGGGGAAGATAGTGAGTTCGACGACGATGACGCTAGCGCAGATGAAGGCTCTGAAGCGTCGGACGATGAATCTGGCGGTGAGGATTCGGAATGATCTCATTACACCTTATTAATTCATTTTTCATAAAAATTCATGTCATCTTTTTTTCTCTTTTACAGTTATCTTTACACATACATGGTCCCTAGGGAAAAAAATCACATATTCGGAATTTCATTATTGCTCGCTTTTCCAAATAACAGCTCTTTCTTATTATCAAAGAGAAAAAGACAGCTCTAATGCTTTGCTTCGCTTTTGCGGTGGATAGATGATTGGGATGACCTCGAGGATGAGGCCAAGCGGAAGGATAAGGAGGTTTCTGTGAAAGTTGAGGAGAAACCAAAGAAGGGGAAGAGGCGTTGAGTGGGAGACACTTGGGTTTGGTTCGATTCGTTGGTAAATGTATGATAATTCACCCTTTCCTTTTTTCTTTTTCTTTTTTAAACTTGCTTTCCAGCTTGTGGGTTTCTTCCCCCCAAAGCCCTCTCTCTGGTGAAGAGATATATCGAGATCTCGGAAGGCGCTGGTGTATAGGCTGGATTGATGGAAGGGCATTGGCGGTAGCTGATTACAGAATTGTCGAGTGGGGGAAGTGGAAAAAGTTGATTGGGACTGATGGATTGGTTTTCTGGGAACTATTGATATGGCATTCTTCTATGGAATTGATACCCTGTTGGGGCTTGTTTTTTAAAAAATTCATAGTGATATCCTGACGCGACGACTACTTAATATTATACATGCCGGTGAAGGCGCAGTAGACTCTTGATGTGAGAAAAAACCTCAATGTAGGGGATCGAGATTTCGCTCTCGGGGGGGCTACCTGCCTTCGCTTAGAAGTATGAAACTAGTCCTCAAGGCTTTGGTTGTAGTGTGAGCCTACTTTATGCCTTGTCAGAACGGCCATTCGTGGGGTGCGAAAAAGTGGGGCGCATTACAATTTCCTCAGGACTTGGGTCTCGTATCATACTTGGAGTGGTATGATATTATTTATTCCGTAAGTCCGTACTCGAGTATCGCATCGTGGCATAATAGTGCTATTGTTTGGGCTCATCAGATCACGATATATCACTCGGCGCTTTGGGGGTTTGAATGTTGGAAATAGCTGAGGCGCACGCGTATGCATCAGCAGGGGGGGGGGCACGCAAGCTATGAAAAGCTTTCTCCTGTTTGTTTTCCTTCTCTCCTGTCCTTCCCCCGCCTTATTCCTTACCTCCTGTTAACTTTTAAAAGACTTTCCCTTCTATACACAACTCAATTTATCATGGACTTCTTCACCACTTAATAATACAAACTCTGTGCCACCACTTGAACACCTACGTAAAACCCTCATCGCCGATCATTACCTCCGGGTCAATTATTTTCCCAGGATGGGTGCGGTAGCATTGTATGAAGCTTCGCTAGGAAGGCTAAGTTGTGGTGACGTGCCTGAAATTGGGTTAAAGAGGTGGTTGCCTTGAGCAGCTATGCCCTATATATAATATAAATGACGTACTTGATTTCTCTAAATGGAGGATACTCTTCAGCTTAGGGATATATATACGTGTCAAGAATCTCTAATAAGTACATAACCTATCCATTCATCCCTCTTCCCGTTCACCTACCTACCCATTCACCCATCCGTCCGTCCGCCCGTCCATTACACGACTACTAAGAAAAATAAAATAAAATAAATCAAAGGACAAGAAAAATGCATCCTCTAAAGCCCCTCATTCTCCTCCTCCCAGCGGTCCACGCGCTCGTTCAACTCGGCACCTTAAATTACGAGCCCTTCGACGTAATCACCTCCGTCCCCTTCCCCTGGCAAGAACTCCGCGGCCTGCTAGTCCCAGCGGAGACCAAGATGACGCTACATATGCCTCTAGCATACGGCCACCGGGACCTCTACGAGCAACGCATGCTGACATCTCACGACCCCGACCACCCCGACCATGGCAAGTACATCGGGCACGATGAACTGGATCTCTTGCTCGGCCCCACCAATGAGACTTACGAGACGGTCTTAGCGTGGCTGAGGAGGTATGGTATTCAAGAGGACGAGCTCAAGCTCGAGTACGACTGGCTTAGCTTCGAGACTACAGTTGGCAAGGCAGAGGCGCTGCTCAAGGCGAAGTATAGGTGGTATGTAAACCACAGGAATGGGGATCAGGTCACTTTGAGATGCTTGGGGTATAGCCTTCCTAGGGAGGTCAAGGGTATGGTTAGATTTGTGCAACCGACTACTTTGTTTGCTACGAGGGTTGAGGAGGAAAAGGAGGGGGAGGGAGAGCAGGAGAATGAGGTTTGAGAACACGTATGATACTGGGTTTAGGAGAGGTTGATATGATGGGGGATGCTTGGGGAGCACACGTTGCACATTTCGGTGCATGATAGATGCAGAATTTGCTTTCTCCCCTTTCCTCCTTTTTTTCTCTTTAGACAATAACAGTGTTGGTAATTTCTACCTCACCGAGAGAGGGCTCCAAAGAGCTTGACGAAGAGATGAATCTTGAGTGTAGGTAGCCTTAAAGTTAATAGATAATTCGATAATGGAAATACTCCAACGGGAAATCTGATCTTGAAAAGTATTTGTGAAGGAAGGGATGCTATCTATAGAACTGCTGTAGAACCATCTGTCGTAATACGTTATAGGGAAATACCAGTATGTCATTAAGTCAGGCTTTTACAGAGGTAATAGTATTATAATCTCCCACTGATTATTTCCGCCTGCAGCAAACATATTAGCCCTATCCGCTTTTAAGGGGGGAAAAAAACCTAATAGGTAATCTTAGCGACCATGCATCTTGTCCCTTCCCTTGCTGCATCCCACGCTTTATCCACCCGTCCGTCCATCTGCATTCATCCGTTCCCAAGCACCTTGGCACCACCCATCAAACAACGTCATACCCTCCAAACATCCCACCAAACCTCAACCACAAAACAATCAATAACCGCTCACTAAATTATAACCACTCCAACAACAACCCCAATGTTCCGCTTCGTACGGCCCCCTCCCCCCTCTCCATCCCCACACATAACTAACTAACCAAAAGCACAAAACCCTCGACGTCCTAACCCTCTTCCACGCCCCCGCCTCCACCGCTTCAAAGCGCATCCTGGAAACCCTACGCTCCAGCCCAACAGCGCACAAAAAGACCTTCGAGCTCGACGTCGTCGAGGCACCCACGGTGCCGACGCCCACGCAGCTAGCCTCGATACTGGAGTTCATTGGGAAGAACCGGGTCGGGGAGGTGGTCCCCGGCGCGAGGAGTGAAGGGGATGCGGCGAAACTGCTTGGGGGAGGGGGAATGGTTAGACCGCTTCTGGTGGATTGGAATAATGGACGGGCGGTGGTTGGGGCGGATGAGGGTGCTGTTTTGAGGTTACTGGAGACGTTGCCGGGGAATTGAGGGGTGTTGAATGGGATGGAGGTTCTGTCGTTTTGTTCGTCGCTTTGGGGGTGCCGCTGTTTTTTGAACTGCTGTGCGTAGTAGCGCGATTGGTAGCTAAAGCTATATTCGGAGAGGTAGGGGTTGGTGGGGAGGGGGGTTCTACGGGAGCTTTCTGGTCCCATTGAGACTACAAATGTGAGCGCCAGTTATGAAGAAATGGTCCGGAAGTTAGGGCAGATCCGTACCTGTACTGTACTACCGGCACTCAATACCCACGAGGAAGCCACACAGATATCCTAACATCTAATGGCAAATATTCATAAAATTTAACTACAGCCCCCAAACCCTCCCCTTCAATGTTGCCGATGCCGAAGGGGGGGGAAGGGGAAAAAACAGATAGACAACTTTGCAGCCATCTATGTACCCACTTCGCTCCCGAAAGCTACAAATCTCCTAATTACTCTCAGATAGTTCGGAAATGTTCAAGCCCATATAGTACAAAAAGGTCGAATCGTGCAACCGCGCGGGTGCGGTATAAGTGTGACAGGAAAGAAAGAGGGGTTTGAGAAAAACACCCCCGAACGCCGAACAAATGGAGTATGTAATAATACGATAAAGCGAAAAACGTCCCCAACGAAAAAGGAAAAAAAGAGGATCTGTACATTTAGTATTAAAGAAAAGGACTCCGATTTCCCTAACCAAAAAACTACTCCGCTCACCTTTCTCCCCGCCCCCTTGAACGCTCCAAGAGAGAACTTTATGATCGATGGCCGCAGTCTGCCCCACTAAAGTTGGTCGAAGCGCGTAAGGCTGTGGGTAAGGGAAGGGACATAAGAAGAACCGTAAGACATGGGCACGTTAAGGAGGCACCAGAGCACCGGACCTGTAGGAGCTGGGAGGCGCTGATTCATGATTTTTTGTACGGGGATGGACGATCGCTGGGGTCCTCTTTCGCCCAGTCGACGACTGGAAAGCCTCTCTCACGATTGAATCTCTCACGGCCGATCTCGTTTATGCTCTTGACCTTGATAGTACCTCCCGTGCTGGACTTGACGGTGGCGATGTCGTCGGTCGACCTAGTGCCATTTACGCCAAAGCCGGCTGTTGGCTTGGCCCAGCCAAGGCCTCCAGTCGTCTCCGCCCTCTGGAGGCCATGTCTCGCCTTAGGTGCAACACGAGTAGGCGACCCATTGGCATTCGTTGATATGATGCGTTTGGCGGCTAGGCTCAATAGACCGTTGGTAGGGGGCTTAAGAGGTTGCCTTCCAAGGAGGTTGGGGTTCGCATTGTCCTCAATCTCCGATTGCATTGCTGGTTGGGCCCAAACCTTTTGAGCTCCGCGCGGCTGCATATTTGTGGGATCAAAGAAGGTGTGGGATAGGTTACCGAACGGCATCTTAGGGGGGGGGTCGCGCAGGATGTGTGCCGTAGAAAGTTTCTGATCCGGAGTGGCAACTGTATGGGATGAAGGGGACTCCATCATAATGTCGGCCGGTGAATCCGGGGGCAGGTTAGGGAAACCAGGCCTGGTGGGACTTGCTGATCCGGCGTATCCCGAGTCACCACGGGAATTACTGTTGGATAGGCTAGTAGTGCGTGGAACTAAGTCCATCTGTTCCATCCGCTTCTGTACTTCGGCTTCGATCCTTTGGTTGAATGTAGATTCTGTAAACGGCTCGCCCCCAGCTAGGGCGTAAGGTCTTGGAACCAAGCCCATTCGTGCAATCTGAGCCTGCACTTCAAGCTCAACAGTTTGGTTGAATTTCTCCAGATACTGAGCTTCTAGCTCCCCTCTCATCAGAAATTTCGCCTCTTCGACCTTCTCCTTTATCACTGATTCCGCCCTTACTTCCCAATCAGATCTAATCTTCCCGTTGATCTCCCGCTCAAGTCGCTGCCTTCCTTCGATGAACCTCTGTTCAAGGGTCTTCGCATTGGCTTCGAGGCACGCCTCCCTTCGAAGGCAATCCTCTTCGCGTAGCTTAAGCATTCTACTCACTTCCAGTATTTGCAATTCACGACGGAACACCTTAATTGTTTCATCTTCCAACAGTTGTGCCGAATCCGGTCGGCCATCCGGGTCCACGGTGAGACACCTGGCAACCAGGTCACGAAGGCGTTTGGAGTACCTAGTTGGAATGGGGTTATATTTGCCTTTCCCGATCAGGTTTATGAGGCCGGGAAGGGTATTTGAAGTGAATGTGAGCTCTTGGGTACACAACTCATATATAATGCATCCCATAGACCAGATGTCAGATTTGACTGTATAAGGACGGCCGCTAGAGATCTCGGGAGACATGTAGTATGGGGTTCCTGCATAGGTTTCTGCGAACATATTTCCTGGTGCAAGTTTTTTCGAGAGACCGAAGTCTCCGATCTTGATAGAATTATCTCCCATGACGAAGACTGCTTACCAATTAACACATTTTCAGTGGGCTAGTTGGCATTACTTACTGTTTTCAGGTTTCAAGTCTCTATGGAGTACCTTGACTAAATTTCTCTCTTCACTCTCGGTACGGGGAGTGGGAGGAGTCATATTTTTGTAAGAAAACAAGTCATCCAGTTCTGGGGGATCGATCCCATGGTGGCAGCGATATAGAGCAGTGACAAGTTGCGCCACCACCGCCCAGATAAAACTCTCAGGAAATGAACTGCCGCTCTCTTTAGCTTTTTTTATCAGGCCACCAAGATCACCATTACCACAATATTCCATGTATCTAACAGCTAGCGTTAGCAACGGGTACTAAGCTGCGTTCGGCCTGAGTGGTATTTGGTGCTGTAATAACTCACAAATGAACACTGCTCTCGCTCTTAATGTGCTCTCGATGGTAGTACTTAACAATGTTCGGATGATCTAGACATTGGAGGATTTCGAACTCAGAGGCAAGTTGACTCTTTGCGGTGCTCCCCATCTTGACGTATGAGATCTCTTTCCGTGCGAGTATCTACCAAAATATCAGCAACGGACTCTTTAACGGGGAGTGGGGGAGGGGTCTGACGATTCCGTCCTGCTTTCGTTTGACCTTGCGAATGGTGCCGAAGCACCCATGGCCTATCCGCAATTAATTATAAATCGTCCCAAAAGTACTTAACCAAGAAGCCTTTGGGTGTACCTATAGTGCCAATTACATCGTAATCTGCCGATGTTAAAGGAGGCATTGTAATTTCTCAGGTTTAGGCCCGTGAGTTAAACTGTTGGAGTAAACGAGCCGTGGGCTGGGAGATCGGCAGGGGGATGTACTGTGCTGAAAGAAGGGAGTGTGGATGGGGGAAGAAAGTAGAGGAGAAGACCCAGCAAATGGCTTGATATACCTGCCGGCAAGAACTGCAAGAGAGCTGTTGTCAAGTTGTCAACATTCAATTGCACTGCACCTTTGTTGCTATGACAACACCTGTTAGGCTGCTTGGCATTTATTTAGAAACCAGGTTAGCTTCCGATGTTTGTGGGTTATTCAACAATTTAGCCGTCGGTGACAAACGGCTTGCGAGTATTGTATCACATCCTGTCCAAAGGCTCACCATACTTCTAAAAACCGCAAGCACACAGGTTGGTATCGGGGTTAACGTCTTCCCCTTTCAACAGCAGCTTCACTACTTCATGCTCATTACAGGCGGCCCACGAGAGCACTGCTCGGCCATCGTCGTCTGGCGTATCGTGGTCAACCTCTTTCCGCGCCAAAAGTAGCTCCACTACTCCAACGCGCCCATTCCAAGCGGCCCGCCAGAGCGGTATTCGGCCGCTATTGTCTGGCCTACCGGGGCTAGCTTCTCTCCGTCCCAAAAGTAGCTCCACTACTCCAACGCGCCCATTCCGCGTGGCCCACGAGAGTAGTGTTTGGCCGTCATTGTCTGGCGCACTGGAGTCAGCATCTTCCCTCTCTAACAACGGCTCTACTACGCCAACACGCTTATTCCAGGCTGCCCGTCAGAGCGGTGTTCGGCCATTCTTATATGGCCTATCGGGACTAACGCCTTCTTGTTCCAAAAGCAGCTCCACTACTTTATCACACCCGTGTCCGGTGGCCCAAGAGAGAGGTGTTCGGCCGCTATTGTCTGGTCTACCGGGGCTAGCTTCTCTCCGTCCCAAAAGTAGCTCCACTACTCCAACGCGCCCATTCCGCGTAGCCCACGAGAGTAGTGTTTGGCCGTTATTGTCTGGCGCACTGGGGTCAACATCTTCCCTCTCTAACAACGGCTCTGCTGCACCAACACGCTTATTCCAGGCTGCCCACCAGAGCGGCGTTCGGCCATTCTTGTCTGGCCTATTGGGACTAACGTCTTCTCGTTCCAAAAGCAGCTCCACTGCTTTACCACAGCCGTGTTTGGCGGCCCACGGGGGGTGTTCGGCCACTATCGTCTGATCTACCGGGGCTAGCTTCTCTCCGTCCCGAAAGTAGCTTCACTACTCCGTCACGCCGATTCTCGGCGGCCAACGAGAGCAGAGTTCGGCCATTCCAGTCTCGCCTATCGGGTTAGCCTATTTCTGTTCCAACAGCAGCTTCACTACGGTGCTCCATCATGCCCATTCCGGGCGGCCCACGAGAGCACTGTTCGGCCATCGTTGTCCGGCGCATCGGGTCAACCTCTTTCCGCGCCAAAAGTAGCTCTACTACTCCAACGCGCCCATTCCAGGCGGCCCACCAGAGCGGCGTTCGGCCATTCTTATCTGGCCTATCGGGACTAACGCCTTCTTGTTCCAAAAGCAGCTCCACTACTTTATCACACCCGTGTCCGGTGGCCCACGATAGAGGTGTTCGGCCGCTATTGTCTGGCCCACCGGGGCTAGCTTCTCTCCGTCCCAAAAGTAGCTCCACTACTCCAACGCGCCCATTCCAAGCGGCCCACCAGAGCGGTGCTCGGCCATTCTTGTCTGACCTACCTGAACTAACGTCTTGTTCCAAAAGTAGCTCCACTACTTTATCGCACCCGTGTTTGGCGACCTATGAGCGAGGCGTTCGGTCGCTATTGTCTGGTCTATCAGGGCTAGCTTCTCTCCGTCCCAAAAGTAGCTTCACTACTCCGTCACGCCGATTCTCGGCGGCCAACGAGAGCAGAGTTCGGCCATTCCGGTCTCGCCTATCGGGGTTAACCTCTTTCCGTCCCAACAGCAGCTTCACTACTCCATCATGCCCATCCCTAGCCGCCAAGGAGAGAGGTGTCCGGCGATAATTGTCTGACTTGTCTGAGTTGATGTATTTCCTTCCAAAAAATAGACGCATTGCTCGTGGTGTTCCCCGCCAGTAGCCTATGCCCCCAGGATTGACAAATAGCGGACCAAGAAATAGCTTAACTACCCCTTCGTACCCACCCCTCGCAGCCCAAGAGGGTGCTGTTTTACCAGATTGCCTGTCCCGCATATCGGGTTGGGCTTCCTTCTGTTCCAAGAGCACTTCCACCACCTCTTCGCAACCATACCTCGTCGCCCACATCAGTGGTGTCAGGCCCAAGCTATCTCGCTTGTTCAGCCCCCATCTTTTCATTCTTATCAAATCAACTACAACTTCGGCAATACCGAAATACGAGATACAATGTTGTGCGGGGAGTGGCATTTTGTTTTCGAAGCGCCGCTCGCTAGCTGACTTCGCAAGTGGTTTAGCAGCTATGTGATTATCATATTGATCAAGGAGTTTCAGAGCAAGATCTCTTGAGGGATCTGAGAGCCCTATTCGCATGTGGGTTCCCCAATGCAAAGAACAATATTCCAGGAAGGGTGTGCTTCGGGCAGAGCTGGCCGAAAGATCCTTAATGGTCTGAAAATTGAGATATGTCAAACAAAGCTCTGCGATTTTCGCTTGAGGGCTGTCAGACAAGTCGGCATGACGAGAAAGATGCTCTTTAAGCGTGGAATGGATCAGCCTAATAACCGAGGACCCTTTATCGACATCTGCAAGTCCTTGGCAACAGCCTAACACTGTCCGCATCGAAGGCACATTTTTGGTATTGGTGTCGGCGGATCCTGTCTCGACCGCTAGGGCGTGACATCTCATCCACCTTCAACGGCCGCCGCGAATGCGAAATCCGCACCAGAGCCTCCATCCCGAGTCTTGCACTATCCCCTTCCTGTAATGAGACTGACAGGGTATGAGTGTTCCGATAGCATATCCTGTCCAACACCAATAACAGTAAAGTCTCATCGTTACCCATATACCCGAGCAGACTATTATACTTGCAAAGTATTGTAACCTCCTGCAGACCACATTCACTCCCCCTAATCCACTCTAGTACAGCCACTCACTCATTCACAACAGACAAAGCCGGGGTTGTCTTGTCTGCAACTATGTAGCAAAGCCCAAAAACGCATCTTGAGCTGTTCGAACACAAATTGGCATTTCGCGTACGAAACCTAGTATCTGACTATGGTAAGGGACCTCTGTAACCGGAACAGGCAGACATTCATTCCAACTTAGTAATACCAGCCATTTTACAGGTTAATACCTTAACGAGTATCTATCCAGAACCTTTTACCTAGTAATCTGTTGAAATCCCCGATTCTTTTCATAGGTATATTTCTTTGTTCTTGCTGTCTACGGTACTGTACTTTGTCCTCTAAAAGACGGTGCACACTGTGCACCATCTTTTCATATATTTTTCCCTTACTTGCCCTAGAGTCAGTTACAACCTGGATAATATTATTGTGTATTCTCATACTTTGTGTTTAAGCCCTATCTATGCACTGTAGATACTACTACAATTAGAAACATATTATTACAGTATTTCATTAATATTTCACGACAACAGTCGAGATTTTACATGAATTCTCTTGTCTGGTATGATATTCAGGATATTTTGGCCCCCCAAATGTCTTTATACACCATTCTTAGTCATACAATTCATAATTCCCTCTACCAACCTGCGTTCATACTACCTGCTCCTCCTCAGGCTCACTTAGCATGCAGCGCGAACTCCCCTTACTCACGTAGTATTCCTGATATAGAATAAAGCTTGCGTCTATAACTTTCCACCTTTTAACATAATCAACATATCCCCCACATTCCCCTACCTGTACCCAAATTTCTACCCACGATACAGCACTTCCAGTAACCCCCAATATCCATAAAAGCTCGAGACATCCCTATTTTCCTTCCAATAATGCGCAGAGGACTACTCCCTCCCTCAACTAAAGATACCCAAAAAAACCGCAATTCACAAGAGTACCACTTAAACCCCCCCAACCCCCCGCAGTTCAACATGAACAACACTTCCTCCTCCAAGTATCATACCAGAAACCAGCATTCAGGGCACAGACGTCCCTCATTAACAACCCAGAACCTAAGACTCTCTACAAGTGCCATAATAATATTATGATACCTGGCCAGCTTCCCCATTCACGCAATATCCACGGCAGAGATACGGAACTGGTACTAGTATAGTACTCTACTTCTACACTAATGTTCAATCCGCTCGTGGATCGGAAACATCTCGGTCCGGCTCAGGCCAACTTCCCCCATGTAACCATACTATCATAACCCGGAAATTATGACCCGGAATTTTTTTTATCCCCCACCAATGCAAACTGCGCTTGTTTCCCAACAGTACCCTCCTGTGCGGGGTCGACTTCCTTGGTTTTGCGAATGCGAGGTGCCGAGCAGTGACCTGACCAATTGATTGCAGGAACATGGTGTTGTACCGTACAGTATTAATATATTGCTTGGTATGGCGGGCCCCGGGTGCGAGGTTTCTAAAAATACAGTTCTCCTAAAAGTATGAGGAACCCCATGCCTGAGCTGTCCTATACATCCAGCGCCTGGTGGCGTCGGGGTGAAATTGCCAAGTTAAAAACATAAATATGCAAAAACTGTAGGGGAGATAGGAAGATGATGTCTATGATTATGAGAATGAGATACAGATAAAGCATAAACGCTGCTTGGTACGCCTTTAAAACCCAACCGGCACCACAAAAAACCCCCAGAGGAACAATGTTTCGAGAGCTATGAGAAGTAAGAAAAGAAGCCATAAAATTTATGAATAAAGTCCTGTTTATTCCCACTCCCTTCATCTAGTTGTTTGATCTGGCCCCTGTTTGTCGCTTCTGTTGCACAAGGGTTAGCAAATATATAGTACTGGTAGATTGGCGTTTGAGATTTTCTACCCCTTCGGACGTGAGGGCTGACCGCCGTTTCTACCACCTCCGCCCCGCCCACCATTGCCACTACTCCCACGCTTAGGATTAATAAACACGGCGGGTGGTTCGGACTTCCGCTGAGCCTTCTTCTTATGCCGCGGGCGCACCACCTATGTTAAGCATTAGAGACCAAAGGGTAGATGACTGAATAGGCTAGTTATGGGAGGACTAACTGGTATTGTCGAGGGCCCAGGAGTAGCCTGATTGGACGTGCTTGGCTGATTTTCAAGATGTTGACGTTTCGAGGAAACCTCACTCTCTTTATCAATTGGCCGTTTTAATGGTCTAGCGGGCTGATTAGGCAACTGGCTATGTTCCTGAGAGGGACGCTCATGGCGCTGGTCTTGCATATGATCGTCGCCCTTGACCGGGGGAGGCGTGGGTCTTGGCCTAGGGCTATTCGAGTTGCGAGGGGGATTGCTTGGGCCCTGGCGGTTAGGACAGAAGTTAGCAATGTGTCCAGGCTGATTACACTCAAAACATAGCCGGACGCGAGAAGGGTTTGGCCGGTGCTGTGCTTGAGGCTCTGGTTCGTCAATATCCATGGCATCTGGATCTACCTTGGGTGCTGTAAGAGTAGGAGTATTGCGGTTATGATTTCTAGCATGACCCCCCCTGCCTCTGGTTGATCCGCGAAAAGCGCCTGCACCACCTGCACCCTTACCCTTGGTATTCAGATTAAACTGTGCGAAGGTCTCCTCGTCGAATACACCTCTATCCTTTGCATCTTGTACCAACGATGCCCACAATCTATTCCTCATCAACGATGCAGAGTGACCGAGCACGAATAGGGAAAACTTTGCTCTGGTCAAACCAACGTTCATCCGGCGGACGTCGCTCAAAAACCCAATTCCGCCTTCCTGAGAAGCTCGCACACAGGAGAAGATGATAATATCACGTTCTCTCCCTTGAAAAGCGTCTGTGGTGTTAAAATCGACAGTGTCGCAGACCTTATCCCCATATTGGTCACGGAAAGTCTTTTTTAATAGGTTAATCTGTTGCTTGTATGGTGTGATTATGCCTATTTTACCGTCAAAGTTAGTCTGCGGGAAATCAGTCGTCAATCGTTGGTACAATAAAAGGGCGCTCTTGGCCTCTTGGTGGTTGACCAGCGAATGGAGCCCTCCTGCAGATTCCTGTCCAGCAATGTTGAAAAAGCGATAGGGTGCATAGATTGGATTCTTATGCCACACTTCGGTTCGAAGCTCCTTCATGTTTTCCCCGTCCTCCAATTCAGAATCATAAAATCGCTTGCTGGGGAAGGAGCTAATCATAGGATGCATGCGGTACTGGATACTGAGCAAATGAACATCCTTAGGATGGTTCTCTTGCATTCGCACAAACAAACTCTTTTCATAACTGAATTTAGCTGCCTCGCGAGATAAGACTGTTGGAGGCTGCATATTTGTCAGCACGTGCGAGGCAAAAGGGTGCATAGGAGAAGGCAGAAGGAATGACGTCACTACTTTTAGTACTCGAGTACGGTAGTCAGCAACCCCGATTAGGGTTGCAATACGGCTGGGACTAAAGAAATAGACGGGAATGAAAACTAACCAGTTGCTTAGGGTCCCCAACCAGGATACATTTCTCACATCCAAATTTTAGCGGGATAAGCGCGCTGAGTTCGACTGATTGGGCTGCTTCATCAATTATCACAGTCTCAAAATCAACGTTAATATTTCGCAACAAGTCCTGCCCAGTTCCGCTAAGCGTGGCGCAAATGATATGGGCCTCGTCCATGATCTCCTGTTGAATACGGCGTTTAAGGACTTCGGCATTCCGGCTACTCTCCTTCTTCTGGTCTCGTTTAATGTCCAAATTGCGTCTAGTATCACGAATAGTCGCACTCAGGCTATCAATCTCAGATTGCAAGGTCCCTGGATCTATCGACTTGGCCCTTGCATCTTCTAATTGTTTGAGCTTTGCATCACGCTCATCAAGAATGGCGCGGTATTTTTGTCTCAATTCATCCATGTCGGCACTCTTACTGTTTGCTGACTCTTTCGTTGGGGCCATTCTACGTTCAACTAATTCATCCAGAGTAACATCCCGGACAGTGAAATTTACGGCATCGGATTTCCCGATTCGTACAACTTTTGGTAGCATCTCCTCGCCCTTTGCTGTGAGGATGCCTTTTTTAAACCGGAGGACTAATTCGTCAACGGCAGCATTACTTGGCGCACAAACCAAGAGTTTCTTGGTTGTAGGTTTGGGGGACCTGTTCGCTGAGCCGGGTATTTGGATGACTGTACTTCCGACTTTTGGCGTCAAGAGGGCGCCGACAATTCCGACCACTGTCTTAGTTTTTCCAGTACCAGGTGGACTGCACAAGAGTTAGCAAATGGCCTTGGACTGCGGAGGGGCACCAATTACCCTTGTATCAATGTGAATCCCGTATTTTTCACTGCAGATATAATTGCTCGTGCTTGGGGCTCGTTCACCCCGTAAATGCCCCTTGTTCGAACTATCTGTTTCTCCGTTGGTTGTTCAAGTGGGGAAGGCTTGGCGGCTAAAATTTCCTGCTCAAGATCATAATACCTCAAACACATTAAGGCGCTGTATTCCCTCTCTGTGGGCACAAAGCTTCATGATTGGGATTAGTAAAAGTAATGACAAAACTTCTGCCCAGGATTAGATAACCTACCCCATAATCTTGGCAGCGTAAAGCGTACTTCCATTCCTCATATTTTCTTGCATCATCTGGGGGGAAGGATCACAGCGCAGCTGCACCTCAGTGGTATTCGCTCCCGTAAACTTTTTCTTGAGGCTGTGGACTCTTGCAAGACAGTGAGGAGAATCTTTGGAAGTAAGAGGCTGTTTACTGACGGAAACTAGAACAAGATCTGACTCGAGCCATCTATTGCGGTCATTCATTCCATCGATCGTAATTTCGAGTTCGACAAAATTATCTGCACTCATTCTAGTCACAAGATTGAGTTTTATCGTAGGCTGAGGGGCCTCCTCCTTGGCTTGTTTGAGCGCCTGCCAAGCCTCGAGCAATAATAAAGGCTCAAATGTCTTCTTATAGGCTGCATACGAGCTAAATGTGCGGTCCACCTTACTATAGTTCGCAGCGCTGAGGCCGGGGGGGAAGACGTCATCATGGAAAAATTCCCATTTAAGAATCTGTTTGTAGAGAGGTGAAAGGTCAGGTGCAACCCGAGCACGGTTATCTTTAACTCGTCGTGTGGGCACTGCAGGTTGACGGAGTAAGTTCTTCGGCCTAGAATCGATCAGCTTTGGCTCAGGCACAGACTTTGTCGACCGTTGCACAGAGTTTCCAAGCCTAAACAAGCCATTGCCACTATCGTTGTCACTGCTGTCATCATCCTCATCAGAGCTATGGATGGCAGACGCCCGCTCCTTCTTCCTCGACTCCAAGCGTGCAGCTTTCGCAGCTTCGGCAGCAGCTAGGTCTGCCTTCCGCTTGAGAAGGAATTCATTCCTGGGCGGAATGGATTGAGTTTTGGGAGTCCCAATTCTCAGTTCGTCAATGAGCGATGATTTTGATACCCCAACTCTATGAAGTTTCTGCCCGTGGGTGGGAGGAGCTGAGGCAACAGGGAAGTCGAACTTGGACTGTCCCCGGGAGACAATCCGAAGAGACTGTTCGCTTGCTTGCATGAGATCATCATCTGGGATGTCGCCATATTCATCGTCAGATATCTCAACAATCTTAGATTTTGCTGTTAAATGATTCTCGTTAGTGAAAACAATGAACCTGGGTAGTATTTAGGTACCCATAACACTTACCTTCAGGTGGAACAAAGTCGGGTCTGACTGCGCTCAAAGCATGTATGAGCTGTGCCTTTTGTGCTTCTACCAGATTTGTGATCGGGATCGTTCGTGTACTGCTATATAACTCTGGGAAAAAGATCTGCCTCATATTATCCACAAACTCGTCTTCAACATCAACATCCTCTTTAGCAAGCAGTTCCAATATGTTGCACATTAATTCTTGGCTAGAGCTCAATAGATGCATGTCCTGGATGGTGAGAAGAGCGGCTATGGAATCCAAGGCCTTCGATGGATCCTGGAGAAGCCTTACCCTCCAACTTGTTTCTCGCTCGGGGCGGGTAGTCTCATCACTAGGGCCTTTGGCACGAAACGCCTGCTCAAACGTCCAAAACCGACGAAAAAGCTCCGTTGCGTAATCTATAGAATCTCGAGTGAACTCTATCATCGTCCCTTTTTCCACTGTGTGTGACCATCGGCGGCACCTCTTGAAAATGTTGCCAACCACTCTCCATTGGATATCCCAATAAACCCGAAAAGACGTCTTCATCCAGTTTTCCATATTGGTATTAGAGATAACACCCGTGTCGGGAGCACACAGAATGTCGAGGACTTCCAGATTGAACCTAATCATTGCAGGCATGAGATCGAATACACTAGATTTAGCCTGCGTGCGACAGATGGTTGTCACAGCAGCTAGCGCCATAGCCAGATTGTCATCGAACATGGCGTGTGTTGCACTTTCACGACTGTCAACACCATAACAACTAAGCAGAACATCCTCAGCGCCAAAAGCCACATCCTTTGGAGGAGGAAACATAACTCCGACAAAAATAGCGACCCGCGAATGCTCTCCCTCCATAACCATTTTTAGCTTGTTGGGCGCAAATCGACTTATTTGTTGGAATATACGAGCGAAGTGTCTCGAGAGGGTATCCAATGCTCTATTGAAAGCGTGTCTACGCCTGTCCGCCTCACTACCAGTGTCAATGCCCTTTGGATGAACGGATTTCCCTATGCCCAAGAACTCATAAATTATTGATAAAAGATCGATAGCGAGCTCAACGTGGTCAATAGGAATGCTTCTGCACACTGTATCCCATAGCAATATCCGTATGCTAGTCTCAGTGTGCGGAATCTCAGGCTTCTTCTTCGATAGTAGACCAAAATCTGTCTTCATAACTTTGATATCCAATTGCAAAGCTAAAAGCATAGCATTGTAGGCATTTTTCTGTGCAATTCCCATATGATCCGCCATGATCTGATCATTGAATACGGTGGAGGAGACGGCAATTTCAACAGCCAAGAGAGCATACTCGTCGAAGAGCTCATTGGTTTGTCGCAGGATCATTCGGCCACCCTCGCCCTCGATTGGGTGGGAAAAAACACCACTCAAGGTCATGCTCAGTATTTTCATTCCCTCCTTGAGACAAATTCCTTTGGACAAAGCTGGTAAGCGCCGGTCTCCCAGGAGCAGTCGTAAGAGGGGTGCAGCGGGTGTGGCTCGTGACAATGGCCTCACACTTGCCACCAAGGAGGACATCCACCTCGTCATATCAACTAAAAGCTTTTCCCCAGAGGCTTCTTGGGGTGCACTCCTCAGGAAGTTCGCAAAACTCCCGTTCGCGAATAGAGTATCTATCAAGGCCGAAGATGTCAAAGGCTGAACAACGTCCCAGAACTCAAAGCCAAGTTGGACCATTAAGGCATCGAATAGTCTAAGCAGGGTGGGGAGATAAGAGGCAGTGCTCGAGATTCGGTTGACAGCCAGTTTGATCGGATCGTTTTGAGCACCACAAATACACTTCATTATAAGTTCCTTTGAAACCGATTGAACAATAATCGCCACTCCAGCACAGAATAACCGGAGGCTGCCTGGATCAACCTGAGCCTCCGTTTTCTGAACGCAATCTTCCAACGTATCTAACAGGTGAGTCTCGAACACCTCAGGGGTGATATGCGGCCCTAGCTCCTTCCAAGAATGCTCCACTGGAAACCGAAGCCTCGCATCGTTGTTAAAGAGAAGGCTAATCAGTCCCGCCCCAGGTCCCTCAGGAAATACCCTTTGAGTCGCACAGATATCGGTAAAATCCGATCTGATTTCCGGGTCCTGAAGGAGATCCGGGCAACAAAAAACCTGGTAAACGCTGTTCCTATACTGTGCACGATTCTGGAACGTCTGATACCAAGAGTCCACAGTGGGCGAGTTTCTGAGCTCGCCGGCAATCTCCTTTAATACCGGTTTCACACGGTTGACGTCACAAGTCTGAAGAAATCCAAAGAACATGTCAACATTATCTTTGTTGTCGGCCCTAGCGCGATGTTAATAACTCGAGCCAAAAAACAAAATATAGACCGGAGCCCCGGGAGGGGGGGGGGAAGAGCGGGATCTGTGACTCACTCCAATAGTTCCTTATACAACCCCTTCTTTAAAACATAGAACTGTTCAACGCAGCGTGGACACCTTGATAGCTGGACATTCAGTGCAGCCGTAAACCAGGCTTGGGTCTCCTCCTGGTCGGCAAAAGATAGCAGCACCATGGCATGCGTTACCGATCGATTTCGGCGCGACTTATCTCCTTCATATCTTACTTCCACACCATCATCTCGTTTCTCGATCTTATCACATAGCCAGTGGACTTGTTCCGGGAGGCTGTGTACAAGCCTAGAATAAGGAAGATCAATACCCCAAACAGCCAGACGAAAGAGTAGGGGAGCAAAAAGTGGGAAGCTCACCTTAAGCCAGACTCGATGTCCTCGATGTCTAAAGTATCAGTAGCAGACATTGTTGACTTCGAGCTGCGAGGGTGCGAACAAACACCCCCGAGAATATGTTGACGGAACTCAAGGCAGCGCTCGGTTGGTAAAGCTTGAAGCTATAAAAAATGACGACTAATAAATTGAGAAGCTGAGTCTGGGAAGAATGAAAGACAAAAGAGAGAACAGACCACAGATCGTCTATCGGTGGCGGTGGTCTGGTAGGTCGTGGAGGATGGAGAACTGGGGGGACGTGGGAGTAGAATTGAATTTGTGCAGGACGCGAATTCTTGGCACTTTATCGAATCATAGTCATATCTTGGCATCACGCGAATGGAGGGTAAATTTAGAGGCGACAGGCAGCCCTCCCCGAAAGGTGCCCAAGCAGCTTACGTTATCAGCCGGCAAGGCCCACATTGCTGATATGATATACCATATCATTTAATGCACACATCCGTATCCAAAGACACAAATTCAAGATTTCTATGGCTTCCATCCGTGATCCGACGATGCGGTTCAGCATGAACACAGTGCCCGAGTACTCGTACAGCACCCGAGTACGAGTATTTGTGATGAGCGCACTACAACTTCGTCATTGTACCAGTACTCGAGTATAGTAAGGCCGCTTGACCTCTGATGTATGATACTCTTTAGTGTCGTAACTCCACCAATGAAACCCGAAACCCCAAAAAAAACCATCTCAATTCCTGATGCCCCTCATCCATCCCCCCAGAGAGCTCGAGGATCATCGCACCAGAACATTAATACAATGTTACCACCAACACCTACACGAGCGAGTTAAGAGCGTAAGCAGAGATCAAAGAGCTCAATCCCTTCATTACTCGAATACCATAGTAACTGAGCAAATGTACCTCACACTGGGACACCCCACAATCCCCCCCTTGAACATGGGGAAAACGCTGGGAGCAAAGATAACTCCCCCAGCCCTAGGTATCTTGGTAAGTGCTTTGCAAAGCCTAACTATCATTGTACCGAACTGTACTAGTACAGTACAAATCCGGTATAAGGCATGTGTGAAAGTATAAAAATAGTATTATGACTTCATAGTTCGTGCTCAGTACGGCACCGGACCGGCAGCACCCCGCAGAACCGCAGCCGACTGCCGTTCTTCTTGGGACCCTGCAGTGCGGTTGAGCCTCAAAGCTTAGCCCCGTTAGCGAAAGGATCGAGGTCTCAGTTTTACCAGCAGCCCGTCGGGGGTCAGAGCGCGGGGCTGGCAATTTGGCCGCAGTGTCAAACTCTGGCCCCCGCAAATCCAATTGTACTGTTTTCCGCCAGCATGATTGACTTCGGTGCTCCGCATTCAAAATATTTGCCCTCACAAAAATAACGACCCTATTATCCCGCTGCGGTATTGCAGCTTCCGAGACGCTTGAGGCCAACCCGGGAAAAGAAAACTTGGGCGTCTTAGATGGCTCCTAAGACACTTTCCAACAGCCTCACGACGATATTCTGTTGGCTTCATCAGCAAAATGAGGCCTAAAAGGGCCCTAATTGTCAATGAACGACCCAAAGAAGACTCTTGCTGGTTCCTTTTTTCTCTTTGAGCCATCTAGGGCATTCGAGTTTTTTTTTCATGAGCGCCTTTGTTGTAGCAAGCGGGCTGCTCCTCGCTCCATTCTTCTAGTGCCTCATGGAGGCATAGGTACCGTAGAGTGGTCCCTGACGCATGTAGCAATAGGAAAAAATATTATGCGAAATAACACTCTCTACTGCGAATATCTATACCTCCCCACAATCTCCCATGTTTCTCCATTTTTCCTTTATATCCGGACTCCCACTTCCTCAATCTCCGGCGGACACGTTGGAAATGGCCGCACTCGGAGGCCTCAGTGATACGCGTGTGCATCGGTGAAGGGACGCGCAAGCTATGAAAAGTTTCCCCCCACCTGTTTTTCTTCCTTCTCGTCTCTTCCTTGCCTCATCTCTTGCTTCCGGTTCTTATCTTTTCTCGTACCTTTCCTTTTCAACACTCAGCACAATCAATCATAAACTTCTTCACCGCTTAACACAAACTCTGCGTTTTCACTTGAGCCGTTCCGCTCCGCTGCACGAAACCCTCATCGCCCGTTATTGCTCCACATCCCAGATTTTCAACAGACACCCCCCTTTGCATATTCGAGTGATCTTCTATGAATGGAATCTGGCCGCACTGATTCATTATGTATCAAATATGCTCTATCCCAGTTATCAAGTAGCTTACTTGTCCAAGGGGGCATCCCATTGGCGGATCGAATCTTTACGTGCCCAGTGACTAAGCGCTCAGATGTCGGGCTGCAGTTACTGTTGTTCTTTTGTTGTCAGCGGGAATCCGGATAAAACATAACTACAACCCTGCGATGCTGCGAGCTCACTCCATCGCCGGGATGGTATAGGAGTGTTGTAGCACTTGAACTGGCCGTTGTTTTTGGTCACTGGTGGGGTGTTCTCATAATCTTCTAGCTGCACTAGATTTATGGTGATAGGAGGAATCAATTATAGCAGGTAGATAAGGTACGATAAGGTGCTTAGGACACCAAGTGTGCCTAGTAGATTCTTGGACTAGATCTTCTGAGAATTTCAAACTTTATCCACTTTTGATACCTCGCGTCCCTACGCCTCATGAGGGTTATGTATAACCTCCGGTAGTTGAACAGCAGGTCGGGGATCAAGCACAAAATCCTATTTGGTGACTGGAATGACTTGAGGTTTTCTTGACCACTCAGACATCCTCGCAAAGTGGTCTACTTCATGGAAGAGATGGCTGTTTGGCAAAGATATCCCTTCGACCGAGTGAACCCCCTGGCAAAGGGGATGGAGCATGTATACATCCCTACTTTGAGGAGAAAAATACAGGAAAGCTAGAATATCACTCCTCTGTAAGCTCTCTCAGGTGCTACAACTCTGTCAATTGCATCCGGAGGTTTAGGATGTCGATGACTATCCTAAGGAGATTCAGAAGCAGGGCCCGCCAATGGAAGACGGCGTTTTTGTTGACAACCCCCCATGAACGATGATACTGTGCTTAGTAGGATTACCTTGGGAGAAGAGTGAATGGGATAACGCTCTATTCTGCTCGAGCACGATATCTACAACTAAGGAGGCGATTTTCTCTGTATCCCACCTCGGGCGCCATATCAAAAGGGATAAAAAAACCTATTGTATGTCGCTGGGCTATGATATATATAGATTTTTCTGACTTTACTTATACTATACTAGGCAACCTATAGGCTTAGCCGTCGTGGCATATGGCAGTTCTCTTGGTAGGCTCTACGGCCCTAACCCGATACCTAGCGAAGGAGTCATCGACACTACCTTATGTCCGACGTGTGGAAGTTCATGTCGGGGCCAAGCAGCGGTATAGAGGCGTGGACTGGCAGAGAGGATTCGCCCGAAGCCAGGGAACACTTGGTTAGTCGTCTCTCCGGCCTCTGAGCCCTCTGTTTGCTATTAAAAGCTCTTATGCGAGAGGTCGTCATCGCGCTGGCCTATAAAGTGGTTTGAATCTACCCTTCAAACTCTCAGTCTTTTAATCTAGAATGGGCAGGCACAAGGCTCCTTATGTAGTACCATATAACCCCAGTAAGATATTTCACTGGGAATATTTTCTCTACTTTGGCGGGTGGTTAGCCTACTTTATGTTTTGCTACGGCTTACACCTAACGAGAATTATCAACTTTTACGAGGGAGGACCTATTTGCATGATTCAGTATAATGCAAGAAGTGAAGTGAGGCCAAGTCACTTCAACTTTCTACCCAAGACAAGTGGTCACTTTCATCTTTGGCTGCCCCGCTTACACTTGCTTTACCATGGGAAGGGCTTGGGTGGGAGCGTTGACTCTAGTGCTTCTATAGGGCTTGCTAACAAGGCCTTTTGTCGGCTTATTTCTAGGCTTCATTTCACCCGGTCGACTATTTGCTGTGGCACGAGAAGGCACAATAATATATTGCTGCCCATTATCCCCTTCGTATTTCTCTTATTTTAGCAACTTTTTTTAGGCCCTTAGCATTTATCTGCTCCGTCCCCACCCACGAAACTTGAGTTTTGCTGCCGGGTGGAGATGTCAAAAGTATTACCGCCCTATGGTAACATAGTAGTAGTGAACTTCTTTTCGTCATCAGGCCTCAAGTGAGGATTGGGAGTCTTGAAATGTATTTATATTCTTGAAAAAACACCGGCTGAATGACTTGGTAGATATCTATGGGGCAGTTTCTGAGAGCCAGCGGGCTGTCTTACGAGTGAGGGGCCATGATGCATGTTGAAACTCCCTGGAAAGAGTACCGATTCCCCGGAATGTCTTTTACCCCGGATCTGGGCAGTAAATGGGCCCTATCTAGAATGAGATCGGAAGTTGTGGTAACGTTTCATAAGCCTACGGGTCGATCTTTAGGTCGATATCAATGTATCATACCCAACCATGTGATCATACCTGTTCCCCACCCGTAAATTCGTGCGCCTGGGATCTATTGGGCTATGAACTAAACAATGCTATTTACAGAAACTACCACAAGTCGTGGGCTGACGGGGGACATAGGGGGCTATGGGATGTGTTGTTCTAGCAAATCTTGCATTGGCGGAGGCGGAGGGGGGAGAAGAACGGAAGAAGAAGAAGAAGAAAAAAAGGTCTTGGTATGGGGTATAAAGCGAGCGACCTAGCGCTTTTTAATCTTTCACACATTTCTTCTCACTGTGCCGGTGATTAATACTCACTTACTCAGATGCTCTTCAGATCACGCGATGATCCCCTATAAGATTTCGGGGGGGGGGGGGGGGGGGGGGGGGGGGGGGGGGGGGGGGGGGGGGGGGGGGGGGGGGGGGGGGGGGGGGGGGGGGGGGGGAGGGG